>Ga0194043_1000001_pt1:0-182500 | contig 270414 bp, 266 predicted proteins | sample JunL4415m_MetaG_FD_161274 | JGI IMG/M metagenome (GOLD analysis project Ga0194043, IMG submission 161274) | Anoxic zone freshwater microbial communities from boreal shield lake in IISD Experimental Lakes Area, Ontario, Canada - Jun2016-L442-15m | ecosystem: Environmental > Aquatic >...
CACCTGCGCCGCCGTGTACTTGGCATTGGTGCTCGGGGCGGGAGCTGCAGCGGCAGTTGCCCCGGCCCCCGCTGCAGCTCCCGCCCCGAGCACCAATGCCAAGTACACGGCGGCGCAGGTGAAGGGACATTCTGCCCCGACCGACTGCTGGTCGATCGTCAGCGGCGGCGTCTACAACCTCACCGCCTGGGTGGGCGTCCATCCGGGCGGCCCGGCCGTCATCAGATCCATGTGCGGCAGCGACGGCACCGCGGCCTTCACCAGCATGCATTCGGCCAGCGCCTCTGCCAAGGCTGCCCTCGCCACGATGCAGATTGGCGTGGTCGGTTAGCCCTGAACGGTCCCGACGCAGTCCTGCCGGGCCGATAACACCAGATGAACAGGGGAGCAGGCCTGCCCGTGGGCATGTGAACCTTGGACCGACGAGAGCGACGGCACGCCAGTGCCGCCGCCGAAGACACGACGAAAGTGAGAGCACATGAGCTCGCGCAAGACAGTGACCCGAATCCTCGCGACGGGTGCGGCCCTGCCGATCGCCCTCGCCGCCGTTCTCGCCGCGCCTGCCGCGAGTGCCGCGACTGACACCAGCAAGCCCTCCGCCAAGTACACGATGGCGCAGGTCAAGAAGCACAACAAGGCCACTGACTGCTGGTCGGTCGTCGGCAAGAACGTGTACAAGATCACCGCATGGATCCCCAAGCACCCGGGCGGCCCCGCCCTGGTCGTCTCCATGTGCGGCAAGAACGGCACCGCGCTGTACAACAGCAAGCATGGTGCCGACCCGATCTCCAAGGGCATCCTCGCCAAGTACAAGATCGGCACCCTCTAGACAACAGCCGATGGGCCGGGCACCGCACACGCGGGCCCGGCCCATCGCCGTCTCCGCTCCCATGACGCCAGCCGAACCCATCTAGGCTTCCCACATGACGATTCCGAGCCTGAAAGACCGATGGGGGAGCAGCCCCGCTCTCGGCGCCTGGATGTTCCTGCGTGAGCCCATGACGGCCGAGGCTGCAGCCCGGGCGGGCTACGACTACGTCGTTGTCGACATGCAGCACGGGATCGCCTCGGAGTCGGAGATGCTGGCGATGATCCAGGCCGTCGAGGCGGCCGGTTCCATCCCTGTGGTGCGCGTGGCACACAACGACGCGACCTCGATCGGGCGGGCCCTCGACGCCGGCGCACTGGCGGTCATCGTCCCGATGGTCAACGACGCCGAGTCGGCCGCTCGGGCAGTGGCCGCCTGCCGCTACGCACCCGAGGGATCACGCAGTTACGGGCCGGTCGCGGCCATTAGTCGCTACAGCGATGACTACGCGCGCGTCGCCAACCAGACGGTCGCCTGCATCGTCATGATCGAGACCAAGGAGGCCGTCGAGGACATCGAGGACATCCTCGCCGTTCCGGGCATCGACGGCGTCTATGTGGGGCCTGTCGATCTGTCCTTGACTCTGGGGCTGCCCCCTGGCACCGACCACGACGATGCCCGATTCATTGACGCCATCCGACGCATCGTCGAGGCCTGCGGGCGCCACGGCATCGTGCCCGGCATCCACGCCGATGCCAGCCTCGCCGCCAAGTGGCGTGCTGCCGGGTTCCGACTGATCACCGTCGGGTACGACCAATTCGCCGTGCTCAGCGGCCTGCGAGCAGACCTGGCCCAGGCACGAAATCCCTAGGCAACTTGCATTCCCTTAACCTTCCGCTAATCTTCGCGGGTGCTTGGGGAACACAACACGGGGTGGCTGCGGCTTGTGCGCGGCCTGGTATTGGGGATGTGCGTACTCGCCATCTCCGTCGCCGGTCATGCTGCCGGCGGGCAGGGGAGCCTTCCTGACATCGTCTCCCTGCTCGTCCTGCTCCCGATCGCCATCGCCCTGAGCGTGACCTTGACCGACCGCCGCAGGGGAGTGGCCTGGCTGCTGGGCTACCTGCTCGCGGTGCAGGCCCTCTTCCACGTCCTGCTCACCCTGTCCACCGGCCACGCGGGTGCGCATCAAGGCTTCACCCCGACCATGTCCATGCTCGCGCTGCATCTTCTGGCGACCTTGGCGTCTGCCGTCGTACTGACCCGCGGTGATGCCCACCTCGTTGCCTGGCTTCGGTTCCTCAACAGCCTTGGCCGCAGCTATGCCGTCGAAGTCTGGACGCCGAAGTGGGTCACTGTCGCGGTGGCGATCGCCGACCAGGCGCCACGGATGCGGCGCGTCGCGACCCAGCCGTGGCAGCACCGGGGACCACCCGCACTGTCGATCTGATTCTCGCCGCCATCGGCGGCCCCTCTCCTGCGTCCTGAAGACGCGGAATCCGACGCCCACTGGCGTCTCAGACGACAACTCACATTCCAACGAAAGGCTTCATCATGCATGCATTCACGAATGTCCTGATCCGCTCGGTTCTCGCCGGTGCCGTCGCCACCGCGGGCGCCGTCGCCATCGCCGCCCCGGCCAGCGCGCACGTCGGAGTCGATCTCCACGGCGCCACCGCGACCGCCGGCAGCAGCACGGCCGTATTCCTGCGGCCAGGACACGGCTGCGACGGGGACGCCACGAACGCCGTCACCGTCACCATTCCCGATGGCGCCACCAACGCCAAGGCCCAGCCGAAGGCCGGCTGGAAGCTCACCTCCGATGGCAAGACGATCACCTGGTCAGGCGGCAGCCTGCCCGATGATCAGTTCGACGACTTCGGCATTCGACTGTCGTGGCCGAAGGCCGCCGTCGGCTCGGCTCCGCAGAAGTACTACTTCAAGACCGTCCAGACCTGCAACGCCGAGATCAAGGTCACCCGGAAGGGCGCGAACGCGACGGTGACCGGCTACCTGCCGGCGTACGCCGGCCAGCAGGTGTCGCTCGACGTCAACGACATCCCGTTGACGGCACGGCCGGTGACGGTCGGGGAGACCGGCTCCATCCTTGTGGATACCACGTCGGCGAAGGTGCCCGCGGACGCGGACGTGACCGCACGCGTCGGGACGCGGACCGTGGGCAACTCCGTTGCCGCCGTGGAGGCCTGGGTCAACGTGCCGGGAGACGGATCTGACCAGCAGAGCCCGGCTCCGTCGGTGACCGTCGTCGCCCCGACAGCTGGCTGATGATCAAACGGGCCTTCGCGGTCGCGGTGCTGGGCTCACTGATCCTCCTGGTGAGCCCAGCGCCGGCGTTCGCGCACGCAGAACTCCTGCGCAGCAACCCGCGGAACGGATCCGTCGTGGCCGCCTCGCCGAGGACGATCACCCTGACGTTCGGCGAGGGCGTCACGATGGCCCAGACGGCACCACAGCTCACCGATGCCTCGGGTGCGGTCATACCCGTCGCGGCCGACCTGCGTGGGCCCAGCCTGGACATCACGCCGTCCCGGACCCTGCGTCGCGGACCTGCCACGGTGACCTACCACGTGCTCTCCGAAGACGGGCACGAAGTCGCGGGGGCCGTGACCTTCGTCGTGCGAGACGCTGGGCCACGCGGATCTGCCGTAGCGATCTCGACCACCCCAGCGGTACCCACGACGCTCAACGGTCGACGACCGGGCCAGTTGACGGTCTCACTGGCGAGACCGTCAACCTCCGGGCAGGTGGTCTGGACGTCAACGAACCTCGCCGAGCCGATCACGTGGCGCGTGACCTCGGACGGCAACTCGTCGGTCGCCACCGGGGTGCTGCCGCGCTCTGGGCCGTGGCAGATGGCTGCGACCCTGCAGGGCAAGGGCTTCACGGTGCTCGTGGTCCGCGGAAGCGTCACCTTGAGCCCCTGAAGCCCGCGCCATCGATGGGGCACTCTAACGCCGATAATGCACATTATGACAAACGAGAGATCAGCTCACGCTCTTCCTGCCATGTGAGGCCCGCCTGCCTGGGTCGGTCCAGTCCCCTCGATCGCTCGTCGGCAAGGACATCTGCGATGGTCTCGTGCAACGGGCGCCGCACCAGTCCGGCCACGACAGCGCGTTCGTCGCTCGTCCCGCCGAAGAACTCGGCGTCCGCCTCCGGCAGCCACAGCGGCAGCGACCGTGGCCCGGCCCACGGCTCGACGCGCTCGGCGACGAGAGATTCCTCACTGGCGACCGCTTGGGCGCCGGTGAAGCCGGCGGCGTCCGCACAGGCGGCCAGTACCTCCCCGAACGGCACCGTGGCTCCCACGACGTTCACGGCGCCGCTGACGTGGGGTCCGGCCGCGACGAGCAGCCATGCCGCGGCGTCGCGGACGTCGACCACCTGTGTGCGATGCTGCGCCGCATCCGGGACCAACACCGATCGTTCGCCAGCGAGAGCGAACCTGGCGACCCAGTAGCCGAACCGATCCGACGGATCCCCTGGGCCTGCGATCAGGCCCAGTCGGGCGACGACGCTCCGCTCCCCCAGCACATTACGGACAATTGCCTCACACGCCGATTTGGCAGGTCCATACTCGGCCATCGTCGCCACGTCATGGGGCCAGGGATCGTGCACGGCGGCGTCCTCGACCTGGGCATCGGGCGTCTCGCCCGCGTACGCCGAGATCGACGACACGTAGACCCACCGCGCGGCCCGCTCCCCCAGCGCGCCGACCGCCGAGCGGGCCATCCCCGGCTGCCAGGTCACGTCCACGACCGCGTCCCAGTCCTGCTGCGCCACCTCGTCGTAGGCGTGCGGGCTGCTGCGATCCGCGCGGATCAGCCGTACCCCTTCGGGTACCGGCCCGGACTCCCCTCGCGCCAGGCAGGTCACCGCCCATCCCGAGGCCGCTGCCTGTCGCGCCAGCTCGCTGCCCAGCCAGGCGGTGCCGCCGAGAACGAGGATGGACCCTTCGCCGGATTGCGCCATGCGTCATCCTTGCACCGCTGTCGACTTCGGCACGGTCGTCAGGCACCACGAAGGCCCCACACCCAATGGGTGCGGGGCCCTCGAGGTTGCTGGTGAGAACTACTACGCGAGGGCCTTGGCCTTCAGCGAGTCGAACTCCTGCTGGCTGATCGTGCCGGCGTCCAGGAGGGACTTGGCAGACGCGATCTGGTCGGCGGGCGAGACGCTGCCGACGGCCGACTGGATGTATGCCTTCTGCGCCTCGTTGGCAGCCTTCGCAGACGCGATGCGGCGCTCCTGCATGCTCTTGCCGCGGGCGATCAGGTAGATCAGCGTGGCGATCGGCGGGACGATGATCAAGAAGATGATCCAGATCGCCTTGGCGAAGCCACCCATGGTGTGGTCGCTGAACAGGTCCATGATGACCATGAACCAGATGAAGATGAACATGATGATCAGCCAGATCCACAGGAGCTGGATGATGAAAGTGCCGAAGTCCGAAGCCATGCGAATTACTCCTCGTTGGTGGATGCAGTCGGCACAGGCTACCGGAAAGTGGGATCAGAACAATTCGGCCCGGTAGCCGAGTCCTGTCACTCGTTCCACGACACTCGGGTCGTCATCCACGATCAGGACCACCTCATCCGGGCTCCCCACCCCGACGAGGAGGTCCGCCTTGAGGTCCGCGGCCGGCCGCCGGTCGTGGTCGGGGCGCAGGACGACCCTCGGCCGGCCCATCCCGCCACGCTCGAGCCAGGCCTCGGTGTCCGCTCGGGTGCGTTCGGGCCGTCCCGAAACGACCACGATCTCGTGCTCCCCGGCGGCCTCGAGCAGCCTCGCCCGCCCCGCCTCGATGACGGGGTCCTCCCCGACCGCAGCGAAGAAGGCGTCCCAGTCCTTGGGCCTGGACTCCACATGGTGCTGTCGATGGGTCGCATCGGCCAGGACCCCATCGATGTCGAACACGGCGATCATCGTGCACGCCCTGTCATGACGTGGCGAACTCCTCGACCGGCGGGCACGAGCAGACCAGGTTGCGGTCCCCGTACGCGCCGTCGATCCGACGCACCGGCGGCCAGTACTTGTCCTGCCTGAGGCCCTCGACGGGGAAGGCCGCCAGTCGAGCCGGGTACGGATGATCCCAGTCGCCGATCAGGCAGTCGGCGGTGTGCGGTGCATTGCGCAGCGGACTGTCGTCGACCGGCCAGACGCCCGCAGCCACTTGGTCGATCTCGTGCTTGATGGCGATCATCGCGTCGCAGAAGCGATCGATTTCGTACAGCGTCTCGCTCTCGGTCGGCTCGACCATGAGGGTGCCGGCGACGGGGAACGACATTGTCGGTGCGTGGAAGCCGTAGTCGATCAATCGCTTCGCGATGTCGTCGACGGTGACACCTGTCGCCGCTGTGATCGGTCGCACGTCCAGGATGCACTCGTGCGCGACGAGGCCGTTCTCCCCTGAATAGAGCACCGGGTAGTGCTGATTGAGCCGTGCGGCGATGTAGTTCGCCGACAGGATCGCGGCTTGCGTCGCCCTCAGCAGGCCGTCGGGTCCCATCATCCGGATGTACGCCCACGGGATCGGCAGGATTCCCGCGCTGCCCCAGGGTGCCCCGCTTACCGGCCCCACTCCCCCGTCGACATGCCCGCGACCGAGTGGTCCGGCCTCGGGACGCAGCGGATGCGACGGCAGGTACGGCGCGAGGTGCTCGCGGACGGCGACCGGACCGACGCCCGGCCCGCCACCGCCGTGCGGGATGCAGAACGTCTTGTGCAGGTTCAGGTGGGAGACGTCGGCGCCGAACTTGCCCGGCTTCGCCAGTCCGACGAGCGCGTTCAGGTTTGCGCCGTCGACGTAGACCTGGCCGCCGGCATCGTGCACCATCCCGCAGATCTCGGCGACCGCCGTCTCGAACACCCCATGGGTGGAGGGATAGGTGATCATCAGTGCAGCCAGATCATCCGCGTGCGTGGCCACCTTCGCCCGCAGGTCGTCGAGGTCGACGTTGCCCATCTCATCGCACTTGACCACGACAACGCGCATGCCTGCCATCACCGCACTGGCCGCGTTCGTGCCGTGTGCGCTGCTCGGGATCAGGCAGACATCCCGGTCGGCCTGCCCGGATGCCACGAGGTACGCGCGGATCGCCAGCAGGCCGGCGAACTCGCCCTGGGAGCCGGCGTTCGGCTGGAGCGACACCGCGTCATATCCGGTGATCTCGACCAGCCAGGACTCCAGCGAGGTGATGAGTTCGACGTAGCCCTGCGCCTGATCGAGCGGCGCGAACGGATGGATGCCCGCGAACTCGTCCCACGTGATCGCCTCCATCTCGGTGGTGGCGTTGAGCTTCATGGTGCACGAGCCGAGCGGGATCATCGCCCGGTCCAGCGCGATGTCGCGGTCGCCGAGGCGGCGGATGTAGCGCAGCATGGATGTCTCGCTCCGATGCGTGTTGAACACCGGATGCGTGAGGAACGGGGAGGTGCGCACGAGCCGTGCCGGCACTCCCCACGCCGGGTCGGCAACGACGGCCGCGTACTGCTGGGCGGTCCCGCCGACGACGACCTCGTAGGCGAGCCAGAGCGCCTCCACGTCCTCCTCCGTGGTGACTTCATCCGTCGTCGCGGACACGGTGTCGGCATCGACGCGGCGGATGTTGATGCCCTCGTCGAGCGCAGCGTGCACCATCTCATCGGCCAGGCCGGGGAGCTTCCAGCCGACGGTGTCGAAGAACTCGGAGGTGACCAGGCTGGCGCCCATGGCCGCGAGTCCCGCCGCCAGCGTCCGCGCCCTCTCGTGAGCGCGCTCCGCGATCATGTGGAGTCCGTCAGGCCCGTGGTAGGCCGCATACATGGACGACATGACGGCCAGCAGCACCTGCGCCGTGCAGATGTTGCTGGTCGCCTTCTCTCGTCGGATGTGCTGCTCACGCGTCTGCAGCGCGAGCCGGTAGGCGGGATTGCCGTCTGCGTCGACGCTGACTCCGACCAGTCGTCCGGGCATGCTGCGCTCGAGCCCAGCCCGCACCGACATGAAGCCCGCGTGCGGCCCGCCGAATCCGAACGGCACCCCGAACCGCTGCGCGGAGCCCACGACCACGTCCGCACCGAGCTCGCCTGGGGGCGTGAGCATCGTCAGCGCGAGCAGGTCGGCCGCCACGATCGCCAGCGCGCCCCGATCGTGGGCAGCCTGAATCGCCCCGGAGATGTCACGGATCCGTCCGGACGACCCCGGGTAGCTGACGAGGACGCCAGCCACCGCACCATCGGGGATGCCCTGCGAAAGGTCCGCGACCACGAGGTCCACGCCGAGCGGCTTCGCACGCGTATGCAGGACCGCGATCGTCTGCGGATGGGTGTCGAGGTCGACGACGAAGGTGTTGGCCCCCTTCGGTCCACTGCGCATCGCCAGGGTCATCGACTCCGCGGCGGCCGTCGGCTCGTCGAGCAGCGACGAGCCCGCGACGGGCAGAGCCGTGAGGTCCTCGATCATCGTCTGGAAGTTGAGCAGCGCCTCCAGTCGGCCCTGCGAGATCTCCGGCTGGTAGGGCGTGTACGCGGTGTACCAGGCCGGGTTCTCAAGGATGTTGCGCAGGATGACGCCGGGCGTGTACGTCCCGGCGTAGCCCAGACCGATCATGCTGCGGACGACGACGTTGAGGTCCGCCATCTCCCGCAGTTCCGCGAGAGTCTCCGGCTCCCCGGCCGCCGCGGGCAGACGCAGTGCCTCCTGCCAGCGAATCACCGCCGGCACAACCTTGGCGGTGAACGACTCCATGTCGTCGTATCCGAGCAGGCGCAGCATCTGCTCCTGCTGGTCAGGGCGCGGGCCAATGTGCCGCTGGGAGAACGAAGTCGATGTCATGCGTCACCTTGACCGATCAGGCATGCCGGCGGCATACAGGGCTGACGGCCACGGTCGTGGCCGCCTCCCCCTCTGTTGCCCACGCATCCGCGCGACCTGAGAGCTTCACCGAGCGCCTGCCGGCACTCGGCTTTCACCGTCGGTAGGGACCGGGGTCCCGCTTTCCAGAGGTGCCTCTCCCGAGCGGTCCTGTTGCCTGAGAGGTTGTCGGGGAGATTGCTCCTTCGGCGCCTGGTTTGCCAGGTCTCTCCCGCCCGGGATCAGTCAGCGACGCCATGCTAGCCGCTATCGGCGGATGTGCCGCGTACGGTGCTAGACGGCCTGTCGGCGCGCCCTGCGCGCGGAGAGCTCGTCATACCCGCCGCGAGCCTCGACGATCGTCCCACCGGGCTCCTCGCCGGGCAGGGTCGCCAAAGTTCCCTCGACCTCGCGCCAGACGCTGCCGACGGCGATCCCGAAGACGCCCTGCCCACCGCGAACGAGATCGACGACCTCGTCAGCGCTGCGGCACTCGTAGATGCTGGCCCCGTCGCTCATGATCGTCAGGCTGGCGAGGTCGGCACCCGTGCGCTCGGCGAGGTGATCGACGGCGGCGCGGATGTTCGGAAGGGAGACACCCGTGTCGATGAGCCGCTTGACGATCCGGAGGACGAGGATGTCGCGGAAGCCGTAGAGCCGCTGGGTGCCGGAACCGGCAGCGCCGCGCACCGACGGGACGACGAGCCCGGTGCGCGCCCAGTAGTCGAGCTGGCGGTAGGTGATCCCGGCGGCCGCGCACGCGACCGGCCCGCGGTATCCGATGTTGGCGGGCAGCGGGCGAAGGCTCTCATCGTCGAACAGGACGCCTTGCGGGTCGACCGTCTCCGAAAGCTCGCGCGTGGATGCGGTCTTCGGGGTCACGCCCTCTGTCGCCACTGTCGCCTCCCCTTGCTCGTGCGCCGCCCCACCGGTCCGAGCTCCTTCGCACAGGGTAGCGAAGGCTCAAGGGCCTTGACGGTGCTGACGTTTCCGTCCTCACTTAGTGGTCTTGACGGTAGGAGGGTGCGCGCTGTCGGTCAAACCACGTGCGCGGCGTGTCGCGGACCAAAGTCTCAACCTCCCGCTGAGGTTGCGGTGGCGGCCTCACGCGGCACTGCAGGGTTCAGCCGAAGTCCTCCGGGGACACCTGGTCGAGGAATTCGCGGAACTTCTCCACCTGGTCCTCGTCGGGCGGCTCGTCGTCGTCCGGGAGCTCGATACCCGCCGCTTCCATGACCTCTTCGGCACCCCGGATGGGTGCGTCGACCCGCAGGGCGAGGGCGATCGCGTCGGAGGGGCGGGCACTCACCTCGACCCCGTTGCTGAAGACGAGGAGGGCGTAGAACACGCCCTCCTGAAGCGACGTGATCCGCACCTCGGCCAACGTGACGCCGAGTGCCTCGAGGATGTCTCGGAGGAGGTCATGGGTGAGGGGCCGCGGTGGCACGATCCCCTGCTGCGCGTAGGCGATGGCAGTGGCCTCGACTGCTCCGACCCAGATGGGCAGGTAGCGCCCTGACTCGCGGTCGCGAAGGAGGACGATCGGATTGTTCGAGGGCATCTCAACCCTGACGCCGACGACTTCGAGATCCTGCACGCCGACAGCCTAACCCGGCTCAGGTCAGCGCGTCGGTTTCAGGCTCGACCGCCTCGGATCAGTTCAGCGCGAAGCAGCGCAGCGTGCAACTGTACGAACAACGAGGCCAGCTCCCGGATGGTCTCCTGCTCACGTGCCCGTCCGTCGCGATCCCGAGGCTGCGAGTAGGGCGTGGCGATCTGCTCGACCAGGCCACTCTCCCGGTCCGTGACGACGCGGAACGACCGCAGGTGCCGGGCCTCGACCCCGAAGGCCGACAGCCGCGCCACGACGGAGGCGATGGCGAGGGCGTCCTCGTCGTAGTGGCCGGCGGGCGATGCCCAGATCAGGCCGATCCCCTCGAGCTGCGCGATGAACGCCTCGCTGAGATCACTGGCCGAGCCGAGCTCCTCGCGGGTCATCCGAACACGCCCGGCACCGGGCCTGAAGTCGTCTGGTCGCATGCCCGTTCCGGCCAGCGGCGCCTTCGCGGGCGCATCCGGATCCGGCAGTCCGTCGCCCAGCGAGTCGCGGATCACCTTCAGCGGCAGGTACTGATCACGCTGCATGGTGAGCACCGATCGCAGTTGCTGAACGTCGTGCTCGTTGAAGCGTCGGTAACCGGAGGCGGTGCGCTCCGGAGACACCAGGCCCTCGGACTCCAGGAACCTGATCTTGCTGATCGTGACGTCCGGGAACTCCTTCTTGAGCAGGCTCAGCACCTCGCCGATGCTGATCGTGCCGCTTACGACGGGGCGCCGGGTATCGTCAACGCCCTCACTCATGACGGGGCATCTAGTCCGAGCAGGAAGACGAACCGGAACTTGCCGATCTGCACCTCGTCGCCGCCGCCTAGATGCTGATCCTCCACGCGGATGCGGTTGACGTAGGTCCCATTCAGGCTGCCGGTGTCTCGAACGCTCCAGCCCTCGGCCCCGTGCCGGAGCTCAGCATGATGGCGACTGACCGTGACATCGTCGAGGAAGATCCCCGCCTCGGGCGCACGGCCAACCGTGACGACCTGAGCCGCCGGGTCAAGCACGAACTCGGTCCCCTCCCCCGGTCCACGGTGCACGACGAGAAGCGCGCTGCCGCTGGGCAGCTCGAACTGGCGTCCGCTGCCGACGGGGCTCATGGCGCCCGAGCCCGTGCCGGGTCCGGTGAGGATGGATGTGATCGAGCCGGTGTGCTCGAGGATCTCGAAGGCCTCGGCGGACAAGGGAGCGCCGCACGCGGCGCAGAACCGGTCCTCGGCAGCGGACACGTGGCCGCAGGCGGGGCAGGTCGTCACGGACTAGCCCTTCTCGACCAGTGCCTGGTAGTCGGCGGCGCTCAGGAGGCCCTCGAGTGCGGCCGGGTCCGCCGGGCGGACCTCCACCATCCATCCACCCTGGTACGGATCGGAGTTGACGGTCTCGGGGCTGGCGTCCAACGCCTCGTTGCGGGCGACGACCTCGCCGGCGACGGGCGCGTAGAGGTCGCTCACACTCTTGGTCGACTCGACCTCGCCGCAGGCGTCTCCCGCACTGAGGGAAGCGCCCAGTTCAGGGAGCGATACGTAGACGATGTCGCCCAGTGCGTCCTGCGCGTACTCGGTGATCCCGAACACGACGGTTCCGCTTTCCGTGCCGCGCACCCACTCGTGCTCGGCGGTGTAGCGCAACTCCTCTGGGTACATGCGTCCTCCTAGTCTGCTGTGCTGGGAACTGTAACCGAGATGGCCATCGACTGAGCGGTTGTGGTGTCAAAACCGGCCCCGCGCGTGCGGACCGTGTCGGCCAGGCCGCCCGGGATGCTCATCGCTGCCTTCATCGTGTCCGGGTCCCCTATCGCCCGGATTACGAGCGGTTGAGGAATGGGGTTTCCGTCGACGAGCGTGCCCCGCGGGCCATCGGCGAACCACGTGTTCACCACCACCCGCGTGTCGCCCACCTGGATGGCCTCCGCCCCCGCATCCCGGAGTTCTTGAACCGCGTCCAGCAGCAACGGGGAGTCCACAGCGCCCTTCGAGTCGGCGATGGAGATGGTCAGCCCGGGCCCGGTCACGGGGGTGGTTCCGGCCAGGACCTGAAGTGCCACGACCCTGCGTTGCGCCTCGGCCAGGGCCTCGGCGGTGGAGCCGCGCTCGAGATCGGCCTGCAGGGTGGCAAGTCGCGCTGACTCTGCGAGGAGACGCTGCTGCCGGGCGTCGAGACCGTCGAGGATCTGGACGAGGTCCTCGGTCCGGGCGTTCTGCCAGGGCGACGTCCCATCCGGACGGATGACGGCGACGGTCACGAGCAGCCCCAGCACCAAGAACAGCAGTCCGATCGCGAAGTGCGGCCGCCGCGGCTCGAACGCGAGCTGCCGGAGAAGGGCCGCCGGCGACTCCTCGACTGGCGTGACGCCGGGCGGCTGCGCATCGGCCATGCTCACGCCCGGAAGAGGATTCGGCGGATGGCGGCCGCGTTGGCGAAGATCCGCATGGCGAGCACGACGACGACGCCCGTCGACATCTGGGCCCCGACGCCGAGCTGGTCGCCGAGGAACACCAGGAACGATGCGATCACGACGTTGGACAGGAAGCTGACGATGAAGATGCGGTCGTCAAAGCGTCTCTCCATCAGTGCGCGGAACCCTCCGAACACCGCATCCAGCGCCGCAACGATCGCGATCGGCAGGTACGGCTGAAGGGCGATGGGCACGACTGGGTGCCACACGATCCCCACTGCCACGCCGATGAGAAGCCCGATGATCGCGATCACGAGACCCCTCCAGACGCGGGAGCCGGACTCGGCATTGCGAAGCGTGGCTGGTGCAGCTCCCCCGCCGGCAACGCTACGTCACGCGCCTTGGTCTCGGCGACCAGTCCGTAGTCGCTGCCGAGGTGCGCGAGCAGTCGGCCGACACCGGATGACGACTGCACGGCTGCTCCCGCCCCGACTGCCTCAACGCGATAAGGCCTGGCAAGCGGCTCGTAGTTCACGACAATCGCCTCGCCGGCCGAACGGATGGCCGTGGTGGAGATCAGCCGATGGCCATTGATGGCGATCCCGGTGGCACCTTCGCGCCACAGGGCGTTCGCGATGTCCTGAAGGTCCCGGTCGAGCACCTGGTTCAGAGAGTTCGCCGTCGCATCCGGCGCGTCGTCGACGGTGATCTCAACTCCCGCGCCCGTTAGGGGCAGGGTGCCCGACGTTGCCGCCAACGCATCTGCCTGCTCCCGAATCCCTGGCGTCACGTCGCCGTCAGCGAGAACCTGCCGCTCAAGGTCGGACACGTGTGCCTGCTTCGCATTCACCAAGGATTGACGCTCGGCGACTGTGGCTGTCGCGGTCGTCACGCGGTCTGCCAGCGCACCACGCGTTCGCTCGCGCTGCTCGTTCGCCCCCAGGTTGCTGATGAGCACCGACGTGATCAAGAGCCCGATGGCTGCGGCAGCAACGAGCGCAAGGGCGCTGACGAAGACGGGTCCTCGCCGTGCGGATTCCACGGGTGGTGCAACGTCGGCGTAGTCGTCCGCAAGCGCCGCGGACATGAATGACTCGAGCAGTCCTGAGGCGTGCGGTGCGGCTTCGGTCACGAGGCTCCCTCGACCGCGGCCTGCCAGCGGTCGAGCAGCACGGCAGCGCCCTTGGCATCGCCCGCCTCGGCGTACAGAACGAAGCTGGCCTGATCGTCCTCGGGAAGAACGAGGCACCAGCTGCCGTCCTCCTCGATGAGGCGGATGCCGTCGAGGGTGTCCATGCGGTCGCCGTCGGCCAGTTGGCGGACGCTGCGCATGGCCGCCCCCCGGCGATGCCATGCCACCGGCACTCGCCGGGACAGGACCGTCGTCGCGGGGATACGGGCGTTCAGCTGGCTCAGTGTGAGCTCGGTGTCGGACATCAGCGCGAGCAGCATCATCAGCGCCGACACCGCGTCTGGACCTGGTCCCAGCGCCGGCAGGACGAAGCGCCCGCGTCCGTCCCCGCCGAGGATGACGTCCTTGGCCTCTGCGGCGGCAGCCAGCGCGGCCGACCCCGCACCGATGCGACGGATGGCGACACCGTGGTACTCGGCCACCTGCTCGGCCAGCCGACTCGTCGTGACCGGCACGGCCACGCAGCCATGGTGCCGTGCGGCGGCCATCAGGTCCAGCATGATGAGCAGCATCCGGCCGTCGTCGATGACGTTGCCCAGTTCGTCGACGATGCTGAGCCGCTCTCCCGTCGGGCCGAGTCGAGCCCCGAGTCGAGCCCCTGACGAGATCACCAGGCCGCTGAGTCGGCGAAGGGCGGCCTCGCGGTGCGGAGCGGGATCGGCGGCGGCCTCCTCCTCCAGCGCAACGCCGACGGTCAGGGCGTCGAGCCCCAGTCGTCCCATGATCATCGAGAGCACGCCGATCGACGGCCCGCCGCCGGCATCGATCACCAGACGAGGACTGGCCCGTCGGATGGCGTCCATGTTGATCTCAGCCTCGACGTCATTGGCATAGTCGTCGAGGATCCGGTGCGGTGTCCGGATGTCACCGATGTCACTGGGCAGCGGGCGGCGGAACTCCTTGCGGGTGAAGATCCGCTCGATCGCCTCGCGCTGATGGCTGCTGATCTCCCCGCCCTGCGGGTTCAGGAACTGCACGTCGAGGCTGTCCGGACGTCCCGGAGTCGTGCGCAGGATGACGCCACCATCGGAGTAGCGCGCCGTGTCGTTGCGGATCAGTGCTGAGGTCACCGCGCGAAGGTCCCGCAGGTTGATGCCAGCCGCCGTCAGGGCACCCGCGAGCGCCCGGTTGAGAGCTCGTGCGGCCTTGCTGTGGTCGCGCCCGACGCTGACGGTGGCGCCCTTCGGCAGCGTCGTGGCGAATGCCGCCGCGAGCCGCACGATTCGCTCGGGCGTCATGTCGACGTTCACGATCCCGCGAACCCCGATGTCACTGAAGACCTGCCTCTGCGACGGCGACTCCCACACCACGGACTCGTCGACGACCGTGCCCTCGTCGATGGTCTTCCCCGGGTAGATCAGTACGTCCGTGCCGATCACGGCGCCGTCCATGATCGTGCAGTTGTCGGCGATGACGGCGCCCTCGAGGATCCGTGCGCCGTGCCGGATCTCTGACGCCCGTCCGATGACACAGCCACGAAGGTCAGCGTCGTTGCCGACGAACACGTTGGGATGCAGGATCGAGTGGTCGACGATCGCCCGCGCACGGATCAAAGTGTTCGTGCCGATGACGCTGAACGGGCCGACGACCACGTCGGCCTCGATCTTCGCGAACGGGCCGATGTACACCGGCGGGATGACCGTGGCCTCCGGCGACAGTTCCGCTCCGGTCGCAACCAGGACGCCCGGAGCCACCTCGAACGCCTCGATCGAGCTGTTCACAAGGCCGTCGAGGACGTCGCGCTGCGCCTTGGCATAGCTGGCAAAGCTGCCGACGTCCTCCCAGTAGCCCTCCATCACCTCGCCGTACACGGGCGCCCCGCGAGCGAGCAGCTCCGGGATCACGTCGTTGGCCCAGTCCCGCGGCTCGTTCAGGGGGATCTCGGCGAGCACGCGCGGGCTGACTACGTAGACCCCCGTGTTGACGGTGTCGTCGGCCACCTCGCTCCAGCTCGGCTTCTCGATCATGTTGCGGACGCGGCCACTCCCATCGATCGTGACGACGCCGTAGTTGCGGGGGTCGCTTCTCCGGGCGAGTGCGATCGTCAGGTCTGCGTCGGTCTCGCGATGCCGGAACATCAGTGCCCGCAGGTCGATGTCCGTCAGGCAGTCACCGGAGATGACGAGGATGTCGTCGTCGTCGAGCCAGTTCTGCGCGTAGCGGACGCTGCCGGCGGTGCCGAGCGGTCGGGGCTCGGTCAGGAAGCGGAGGTCGATGTCGAGTACGCGGTCGCTGCTGAAGTACTTCAGCACGATGCTCGCCTGATGCTGGAGCGTCACGACCACGCGTTCGACACCGTGATCGGCAAGCAGGTGCACGACCCGCGCGAGCATCGGCTCCCCGACGATCGGCAGGAGTGCCTTCGGCGTTGCCGTCGTCAGGGGGCGCAGGCGCGTGCCCGCTCCTCCCGCCATGACGACCGCCTGCATGCACCTCTCCTCACACCTGGGCGCGCAACTGCCATGCCTTCTGGGCGTAGCGTATTCCGGCCCACCAGTAGAGCACCGTGCCCCACAGCGCGAAAGCCCATCCGGCGGCCTGTGCGACCTCTCCGACCCACGAGTCGATGCCGCTGAGCAAGAACAGCGGGAAGCCCCAGAACAGGCAGAAGGTCGCGGTCTTGCCGACGTAGGTCACCGGGAGCGTCGTCCGGCCGGACTTGCGCAGGATCGGCACGAGCGCCAGCAGGAACAGCTCGCGAGCGACCAGGATCCCCACCAGCCACCACGGGATCAAGCCGCGCAGAGCGAGGCCGAGGAGAGTCGCCGCGATGTACAGGCGGTCGGCCAGCGGGTCGAGGAGGATTCCCAGGTTGCTCCGCTGGTTCAGGGCGCGTGCCAGGTAGCCGTCGAGCCAGTCGGAGACGCCGGCCAGCGCCAGCACGACGAACGCCCAGATGTCGGCCTGCGGCACCAGCACCAGCCACAAGAACACGGGCACGCCCAGCAGCCGGGCGAAGCTGAGAACGTTCGGAACCGTGAGGATGCGATCCGACGGCGGCTCGAGTTCAGCCATCGATGGGCTGGTCCTCGGTCGGCAGATCGCCTTGATGGCGTCCCTTGCGACCGCGCATCCGGAACAGCACGACGAGGGCGAGGATCCCGAGCAGCAGAAGGATGCCGGAGGCGATGGCCAGGCCGGTGATCCACTGAGACGCATTGCGCACGGTGAAGTCGATGCTCAGCGTGACCGGCCCGGACGGGATGGCCGACGGGTGCATGACGACGAGGGTCAACGGCCGCTGGTCGGGTACGACGATCGAGGGACGAGCGCCCACGGCCTGTACGTCCCAGAAGGTCTGCGTGCGCGGCAGCGCGGGCTGCCCTGTTCCGGGCACGTCGCGCGTGGTCCACTCGGACCCGTCGCGAATGGCGACGGCGTACGGCGTCCCCTTGACGTAGCCGTCGACCGCCTCGGTCTTCGCGGCACCGATGAACAGCGTCTGCGTCGAATCCCCGGGCTCGTCGGACGTGACCGACAGCGTGGTGGTGCCGTAGGCGCCGATGTAGGGCACGGTGGCGCCGAACTTGTCGATGTCGAGGATCGTCGATTTGGCGGTCGAGCCGGGCGCGATGGTCCCGGCATCGAAGCTCATGAGCCCGTTCATCCCGAAAGTGGAGTAGGCCCAGATTGCGGCAGCGGCGGCGGCGCCGCCGGCCAGGAGCAGCACAGCGGCCAGCAACCCGACCAGGATCCTCTTGATCACGACGGCTGGCATCCCCTTCCTAAGGCGCGCCGGTGCGCGTCCTGCCCCACGCTACAAGTGACGGGCCCAACTACAGGTGAACCACGAGGTACAGCGTGGCTCCCACGCCGATCGCGACGACCATCGCCCGCAGCGCGTAGTTCGGGAGGCGGCGGGCCAGGCGGCCTCCCACGTAACCCCCGGGGATCGCCCCGATAGCGACCGCGAGGGCCGCTGCCCACACGACCTTGCCACTCAGTGCGAAGACCACGGCGGCGGTGACGTTCGCACTGGCCGCGAGGAGGTTCTTCGCCCCGTTGGCCCGCTGCGTGCTCGGGTCGTAGCGCAGTCCGAGCACGGCCATGAGCATCACGCCCTGCGCCGCGCCGAAGTACCCGCCGTAGACCCCGACCGCCCCTGTCCACGGCCACAGGACGTGCTCGCCGGGGGCGCGATTCGCCTTGGCCCAGCGCGAGACCAGCGGCTGCACCGCGATGAGGACCGTGGCCAAGGCGACCAGCCAGGGCACGATGGAGGTGAAGACGCGCTCCGGCAGTGCCACGACGAGCAGCGCTCCAACCGCTGAGCCCACGACGGTCGCAGCGAGCGGCTTGGCCAGGACCTTCAGCCGATCGGCCAACTCCTGTCGGTAGGCCCAGGCAGCGAAGAACGACCCGGGTGCGAGGCCGGTCGTGTTCGTCCCGTTGGCCGCCACCGGAGGTATTCCGGCGGCGAGCAGGGCCGGGTAGACGAGCAGCGTTCCGGACCCCACCGCGGCATTGATGGCCCCGCCAGCGAAGCCGGCGAGCGCGAGCAGTCCCAACGATCCAGCGGTGAGATCCATCACCCCTGCGATCGCCTCGCGTACCACCGACCGCCGTCGTGCTGCACATCGAGTTGGAGGCCAAACGTCGCCGACAGGTGCTCGTCGGTCAGCACGTCTGTCAGAGGTCCAGCAACAACAACGCGTCCGCCGCGCAGAAGCAGCGCGTGCGTGAAGCCGTCAGGGATCTCCTCGACGTGATGGGTCACCACGACCTGCGTGGGTGCAAGCGGATCGACTGCCAGCAGGTGCATCCGCTCGACGAGGTCCTCTCGCCCGCCCAGATCGAGTCCGGCGCCGGGCTCGTCCAGCAGGAGCAGTTCGGGATCGGACATGAGTGAGCGGGCGATGAGGGCTCGCTTGCGCTCGCCCTCGGACAGCGTTCCGAACGTGCGGTTGGCGAGGGACTCCAGGCCCCACGCTCGCATGAGTGCTTCGGCCCGCTCGTGGTCCATGCCCTCGTAATGCTCACGCCACCTGCCGGTGACGGCGTACGCGCCCGTCATGACGACGTCGAGGACGGACTCGCCCCGCGGGATGTCGTTGGCGATGGCGCTGCTGGCCCAGCCGACCCGTGGCTTCACCTCGTTCATGTCGACCGCGCCCATCAGCTCGCCGAGGACCTCGACCTCACCCGCCGTCGGGAACAACCGGCCGGACGCGATCAGCATCAGCGTGGTCTTGCCGGCTCCGTTCGGGCCGAGCACGACCCAGCGCTCGCCCTCACCGATCTCGAGGTCCACATCGGACAGGAGAAAGGCCGAGCCGCGGCGGACGGACACCGCTCTCATGACCACGACACTGGACACGGCCCAACCCTAGGCCGTCGGTCCGAGGGCAGCGCACTAGCGTTGGAGCGCTATGACCGAGAACCCAGGCACCAAGGGGCGAACCCTCCTCATCACGCTGTCGGGCAACGATCGACCGGGGGTCACCCGTGGCCTCTTCTCCACGCTCGCCCAGCACCCGGTCGAGGTCCTCGACGTCGAGCAGCTCGTCGTGCGCAGTCGCCTCGTGCTGGCGGTCCTCGTCCAGGTGTCCGGCGGCGAGCCGGAGATGTCGGCCACGCGCACAGCGGTGCGCCACGTGGCAGCCGACCTCGACATGGACGTCGAGACGGTGCCGGGTGCAGCCGAGGACGACGAGCGGCGGCACAACCGCATCCACGTCACCATGATGGGCGCGCCCCTCCTGCCCGATGCCGTCGCGAATGTGGCCGGCGAGATCGCCAGCCGCGGCGGCAACATCGACCGCATCCGCCGGATCGCGAACTACCCGGTCACCGCGATCGTCTTCGAGGGGTCCGGCGTCTCAGTGGAGGAGCTGAGACGTCCGCTCGCCACGACGGCGGCGGCCCACGGCGCCGACATCGCCGTGCAGGAGGCCGGGCTCGACCGCCGAGGCCAATACCTGGTCGTCATGGATGTGGACTCCACCTTCATCCAGAACGAGGTCATCGACCTGCTGGCCGACGAGGCTCATGTGATGCCGCAGGTAGCCGACATCACCGAGCGGGCCATGGCGGGCGAGCTGGACTTCGAGGAGTCACTGCGAGCGCGCGCCGCCCTCTTGGCCGGACTTCCCATCACCGCGCTCGACCGCGTCCGAGATCGCATCTCGCTCACTCCTGGAGCACGGACCCTCTGCCGCACGCTGCACCGACTCGGCTACCGCGTGGCGCTCGTGTCCGGTGGATTCACCGAGGTGATCGCGCCGCTGGCGACCGAACTCGGGGTGAGCGACATCCGCGCGAACACCCTCGAGGTCAAGGACGGCCTGCTGACCGGCCAGGTCATCGGCCCGATCATCGATCGCCTCGGCAAGCGCACCGCGCTGGAGGAGATCGCCCGCGAGCACGACATCCCGGCGCGCCGGACGATCGCCATCGGCGACGGCGCCAACGACGTCGACATGCTGGCCGCCGCCGGCCTCGGGATCGCCTTCAATGCCAAGGCGGCTGCGCGGGCAGCGGCCGACACATCCCTCAATCAGCCGTATCTGGACTCGGTGCTCTACCTCATCGGCGTCACGCGCGAGGAGATCGAGACGGCGGACGCTCGCGAGGGCCTTGAGACCCCCGCTCCCCCGGTTCGCCCCTGAGCCTCAGCCGCGCGGCACTGTGAACGCGGACACCCTGAAGCCACGCACCGACCAGGGCGCGTCGGCCCACGCCAGGCCGGTCTCCAGGACGGCAACCGAGCTCGTGGGGAACTTGGCGGTCGCCTCCAGCTGAAGTGCAACCTCGACGCAGGTCCTCGCGACGAAGTCGCACAGCGTCGGGTTGTGGCCGACGATGACGGCGGTGCTCACGTCCTCAGGGAGCGCACCCACGATGTCGAGAAGGGTGGTCAGCCCCGCCTCGTAGATCCGCGGCTCGGTGCGAACATCAGCGTCCAGCCAACCGTCAGCAAGTCCGTTCGTGGCCCGGGCCCACGTCAACTGCGCGCGATTGGCACTCGACACGAGGATCAGAGGTCGTTCGCCCGAGGCAAGGGTGACGTTCTTCGCGATCCACGAACCGATGAACGGAGCATCGCGGCGTCCGCGCTCATTGAGCGGACGGTCGTGATCAGCGACCCCAAGCGGGTAGTCGCTCTTGGCGTGGCGAACCAGCAGCAACCGGTGCCCAGACGCGTCGTTCATCAGCAGGCCCTAGTTCATCTGGGCGTGGATGCCGCCGTCGACGTGGACGATCTCGCCAGTGGTCGCGGGGAACCAGTCCGAGAGGAGCGCGACGCAGCCCTGTGCGGCCGGAACGGGATCCTCGAGGTCCCAGACCAACGGCGCGCGCCCATTCCACATGTGCTCGAACTCCTCGAAGCCGGGAATGCTCTTCGCAGCGATCGTCTTCACCGGCCCCGCGGCGATCAGGTTGACGCGGATGCCGTCCGGTCCCAGATAGCGCGCGAGGTAGCGCGACGTGCTCTCGAAAGCCGCCTTGGCCACGCCCATCCAGTCGTACTTCGGCCACGACACGGTAGCGTCGAAGTCCAGGCCCACGATGGCCGATCCGGGGCCCATGAGCGGCTTGGCTGCGACGGCCAGTGCCTTCAGCGAGTACGCCGACACGTGGACTGCGGTCGCGACGTCGGGCCACTCCGTGTTGAGGAAGTTGCCGCCCAGAGCTGTCTCGGGGGCGAAGCCGATCGAGTGCAGGACGCCGTCGATACCGTCCACGTGCTCGCGGACGCGGTCGGCGAGGGCGTCGAGGTCCTCCTGGTTCGTCACGTCGAGTTCCACGACAGGGGCCACCTGGGGCAGGCGGCCGGCAGAGCGCTTGGTCAGGCCCATGGCGCGTCCGAACGACGTGAGCACCACGGTCGCGCCCTCCTCCTGCGCGAGCCGTGCGACGTGGAAGGCGATCGACTGGTCGGTGAGGACACCAGTGACCAGAATCCGCTTGCCCTCAAGAATGCCCATTGCCTCGCTCCGCTCGTCGCTCAGTGACCCATGCCGAGGCCGCCATCGATCGGGATGACCGCGCCGGTGATGTAGCCGGCCTCGTCGGATGCCAGGAACTGCACGAGGGCCGCCACTTCGTCCGGCTGAGCATAACGACCGAGCGGGACGGCACCGAGGATGTCCTTCTTGCGGTCCTCGTCGAGCGTGCCCGTCATGTCGGTCTCGACGAATCCGGGCGCGATGACGTTGACCGTGATGCCCCGTGAGCCCACCTCGCGAGCGAGGGAGCGGGCCGCTCCGATCAGGCCCGACTTCGCCGCGGCGTAGTTGACCTGACCTGCCGAGCCGAGCATTCCCACGACGGACGACATGAGGATGATTCGCCCCTGGCGAGCCTTGATCATTCCGCGCAGCGACCTGCGGGCCACGCGGATCGCGCCGGCCAGGTTCGTCGTCAGGACCACGTCGATGTCCTCGTCGGGCATCCGCATGAGCAGGCCGTCGCGAGTGATTCCCGCATTCGCGACGACGATGCCGATCGGGCCGTACTCCTTCTCGATCTGGTCGAAGCCGGCGTCGATCGACGCCGAGTCGGCGACGTCCATCACCACGGCCGGCAGCCCGTCGGGTGCCGACCCGGAACGGCAGGCAACCACGACGGGGATCCCGGCGTCCCTCAGTCGCGTGGCGATGGCCAGGCCGATACCGCGATTGCCTCCGGTGACGACGGCGATTCCAGACATCAGTTCTCCTCAGCTGCGTGGTTGCTATTCGTTGACTGCGCGTCCGCTGCAGCCGCATCCTCCCGTGCCGGCCGCAGCCAGATCGAGAGGGGGATGATCAAAAGCGCGAGCCAGCTGGCGATGTTGCCCCAGCGCAGCGAGACCACGCCGATGAACAGGAAGCACAGGGCAAAGGCGGGACCGCGCAGGCGTGACCTCGCGTCGTTGGCGATTGCGCCCTCGCCGATGGCCGCCATCTCCGGATGGCGGCGGATGTGGCGTCCCATGAGGCTCGCGAGCACGCTGATGAAGGCGAGCAGGACCCAGTACGCGAACACCGCTCCCCCGACGGATCCCGAGCCGCTGTCGCGCATCGCCGTCAGCCACGGCAGCAGCACGATCGCGGCCAGCCACGTGGTGTTCAGCCAGAAGATCGAGGCGTCGTAGCCGGAGATCACGTTGAGGATGCGGTTGTGGGCAGTCCACATGATCGCGACCACATAGAACGTGAACAGGAACGTGACGAGCTGCGGCCAGTGGTCGTTCATGATCGTGAGGATTGTCTGATCGCCCTCGGGCCCGGCGATATCGGTGAGTGGGAGGACCATCAACGTGATCGCCACCGCGACCACGGCGTCGCTGAAGTTGATGAGGCGGTCGACCGCCCGACCGGTGCTGATGGACGGAGTCGCCGGCCGGCCGGCCATCAGACGTCCTCGAGACGCGATCCCACCTTGAGCGTCACCTGGAAGTGATCGACCTCGCCGTTGCGGATGTACCCACGGACCTGGGTGACTTCGAACCAGTCCAGATGATCGATGCTCTTGTGCGCCCGAGCGATGGCTCCCCTGATGGCCTCGTCGATGCCTGCCTTCGACGTCCCGACGAACTCGGTCAATGTGTACGTGCGATCCGCCACGGACCCTCCCTCAGCGCTGGGCGCAGCCGGATGAGCGCCCTGCCACATCTTGGCCTACCGTGGTGGCATGGCGAAGGGCGAACCGGTCTACACGATCACCGGGGCCCAGCGCGCGCTCAGCGACGAGCAGACCGGCCGCACGCAGCGCTACCTCATCTCCATGAGCATCCGCACGGCCTGCTTCATCGCGGCAGTCATCGTGCCGGGCTGGCCCCGTTGGATTCTTGTCGCCGGCGCCCTCGTCCTTCCCTACCTGGCCGTCGTGGTGGCCAATGCCGGTCGCGAGAACGACGAGCCAGGCGAGGCGCATGTTGCCGCTCTCGACCGCAACGCCCTGCCGGGCTCCAGAACGGCGCTCGAGGACGGCGGCGACCCGCACTTCGCGGCCTGAGCGAGACGTCCGAAATCGGCCGGCGCATAGGATCACAGCGTGCTGGGACTCCTGCGGACCAAGCGCTGGGCGGGATTCACCGTCACGGTGATCGTCGCCATCATCGCGTTCGGCCTGTTGAGCATGTGGCAGTGGCATCGCGCTGACCAGAAGCGCGCCCAGCGGGTGGAACTCCAGACCGCGATCGCCGCACCGCCGGTGCCGATCGCTGCCGTGGCCCTGCCCGCCGGCGGCGGCATCACGGCTGTCGACGAGTGGCGGCACGTCTTCGTCACGGGCACGTACGACCCCGCCAGCCAGGTGCTCGTGCGCAAGCGGCCCCTCGACGCGCGGAACGGCTTCTGGGTGATGGCCGCGCTTCGCGAGGACTCCGGTCGCACGGTGTGGATCAACCGCGGCTGGCTCGCCGCCTCGGGCGACGCCCTCTCCACCCCGACCACCCCGAAGCCACTCGCCGGCCAGGTCTCGGTGTCCGGCTTCCTACGGCCGTTCGAGGCCGCTGATGCGCGTTCCAACGAAGGCCTGCCCGCCGGCCAGATCGCCGCCGCCGGACCTGGTGCCCTGCCGGCTGCAAGCCTTGAATTCCCCGGGTACGTCCAGCTCGAGACATCGACGCCTGCGCAGGACGGACTCGTTCCCCTGCCGCTCCCGACAGTCGACGAGAGCCGGAACGTCTCCTACGCGGTGCAGTGGCTCCTGTTCGCCGCTGTGGCGATCGGCGGCTGGTTCTTCTTCCTGCGCCGAGAGGCCAAGGAGGACGCCGCGGCCGCTGGAGCGACGCGAGCCGATGTGACGCCCAGCCCTGCGGCCTAGGCCTCGGCGCTGACGGGAGACTCCACGTCGAACTGCGTCTGGTACAGGTCGCGATAGACACCGCCTGCCGCCAGCAGTTCCTCGTGCGTTCCCCGTTCGACGATCCGCCCGCCATCGACGACGAGGATCTGGTCGGCGCGTCGCACCGTGCTCAGCCGATGTGCGATGACCACCGACGTGCGCCCTTCGAGTGCGTTGTCAAGGGCCCGGGACACTGCAGCCTCGCTCTCGCTGTCGAGATGGGCGGTGGCCTCGTCGAGTACGACGACGCGTGGACCCTTCAGCAGAAGGCGGGCCAGCGCGATCCGCTGCTTCTCGCCTCCCGAGAGCCGATGCCCGCGGTCACCGACCACGGTGTCGAGGCCGTCAGGAAGCGCAGCGATCAATCCACCGATCTGCGCCGCGTCGCACGCAGCGAGGAGGTCGGCCTCGGTCGCGTCAGGCTGCGCGTAGACGAGGTTCGCACGGATCGTGTCATGGAACAGGTGCGCGTCCTGGGTGACGATGCCGATGCCTTCGCGCAGCGATGCCAGCGTCACCTCGCGCACGTCGAGTCCACCCACCTTGATCGCACCGCCCGTGACGTCATAGAGCCGCGTCAGGAGCGCCGTGGTGGTGGTCTTGCCAGCACCGGACGGGCCGACGAGAGCGGTCATCGTGCCGACGGGCGCGAAGAAGGTCATGCCCTGCAGCACATCGCCGCCCTGGGCGCGCGAGTCCTCCCGTGCGACCGACTCCAGGGAGGCCAACGACACTTCATCGGCGGTCGGGTAGCGGAAGGCGACGTCCTCGAACTCGACCGAGAGCGGCCCCTCGGGCAGTGGCCGGGCGTCGCTCGCCTCCGTGACCATCGGCATGAGGTCGAGCACCTCGAACACGCGCTCGAAGCTCACCAGCGCCGTCATCACGTCGACTCGCACGTTGGACAGCGACGTCAACGGGCCGTAGAGCTGCGCGAGCAGGCCCACCAGCGCGAGGAGTGTGCCAAGGGTGAGGGTGCCGCTGATGACGAGGTTGCCACCGAGTCCGTAGACGATCGCCGTTGCCAGCGCCGCAACGAGCGTCAGCGCGGAGAAGAACCAGCGATTGGCCATCGCCATGCGCACGCCGATGTCGCGCACCCGGGCGGCCTTGGACGAGAAACTCTGGGCCTCGTCCTCCGGACGCCCGAACAGCTTCACGAGCAGTGCACCGGCCACATTGAAGCGCTCCGTCATCTGCGTGCTCATGTCGGCGTTGAGGCTCATCTGCTCACGCGTCATCCCCTGCAGTCGACGCCCCATCCACCGCGCGGGCAGCAGGAACAGTGGAACCAGCAACAACGAGACCACGGTCACCTGCCACGACAGGATGAACATTGCCGTGAGCACGATGGCCAGGGAGATGACGTTCCCGAGCACACCCCCGAGAGTTGAGGTGAAGGCCTGCTGCGCCCCGATGACATCACTGTTGAGCCGGGAGATCAGGGCTCCGGTCTGGGCTCGCGTGAAGAACGCGACCGACTGGCGCTGCACGTGGTCGTAGACCTCGGTGCGAAGGTCGTAGATCAAGCCCTCGCCGATCCTGGACGAGAACCAGCGGCCGACAAGGCCAAGGGCCGCATCCAGCACGGCGAGCAGCGCGATCAGCAGTGCCATGACGGTGACGACCTGACGATTGCCCTGCTGAATGCCGTCGTCGACCAGGCGCGGGATCATCAGCGGCTGCGCCACGCTCAGCAGCGAGACGAACACCAACGTGATGAGGAAGAAGATGATCAGCGTCCGGTACTTGCGGGCGTAGCCGAAGATGCGTCGCACGAGCGCCCGGTTGACCGTCTTCGACGACACCGACCGGTCGCGAGTCATCGACCGGTAGGTCTGCCAGGTGTTGTGGTCCGCCACGTCACGCGCCCATCATGCGGCGCAGCTCTGCAAGTCGCCGCATCTGCGCGGCCCGTTCGCGCGCCGTCTGGTCGATGCCGGTGTCGGCTCCATCGAGCAGTGCCTTCAACTCGGCCACGGCACCCGGCATGGCGGCGAGCATCGGCGCCAGCAGGGCTGCAGCCTGCTCCTCGAGCTGGTCGGCGGGCGCCGCTGCCAGGGCAATGCCCAGTCGCACGGCCTCGTCGGCCTCGACGAACCGCCCGCTCGCACAGATCTCCAGTGCCCGGCTGTAGCCGACCCGCTCGACGAGCGGAGCAGTTCCGCCAAGATCCGGCACGAGGCCGAGCGACGTCTCGCGCATGGCGAGTTTGACGTTGTCCGCCACGAGCATGAAATCGCAGGCCAGGGCGAGCTGGAGGCCGGCACCGATCGCATGTCCCTGCACCAGTGCAACCGTCAGTTGGGGAACCTGATGCCACCAGGTGAAGGCCGCCTGAGCCGCCCGGATGAAGGCGTCCATCTGGTCGTCAGGGTAGGCGGAGAGCGTCAAGAGCGACTCCTCGCCGGGCACCCCCTCCGGTGTGAGCATGCGCCGATCCAGGCCAGCCGAGAAGCTCACGCCCTCCCCGGTGAGGAGCACCGCGCGGACATCTGGCGTGAGCAGATCGGGGATGCTGGCCAGCCGTCGCCAGGTCGCCGGAGTCTGGGCATTGCGCGACTCGGGGTTGCTCAGGGTGACGCGCACGATCTCGCCGTCCTGCTCCACCCGGACGTTGTCGTGCAGTCCGAACTCGGTCATGCGTACTCCTTCGTCGGGCGCGGGCACATCACGCCAGTTCAACCAGATCGGCGTAGCCCTCATTCCAGAGGTCCTCATCGCCGTCCGGCAGGATCAGGACCCGCTCGGGGCTGAGGGCCGCGACAGCGCCTGGATCGTGGGTAACGAGGACCACGGCCCCCTCGTACCGGGCAAGCGCGTCCAGGACCTCGTGCCGGCTGGCAGGGTCGAGGTTGTTCGTGGGCTCGTCAAGCAGCAGCACGTTCGCACCCGAGACCACCAGGCACGCGAGTGCGAGCCGGGTCTTCTCCCCGCCCGAGAGCACGCCGGTCGGCTTGCTCACCGCATCTCCCTCGAACAGGAACGAGCCGAGGACCGTGCGCTGCCGGGTGTCGTCGAGGTGCGAGCCGGCCGTCCGCATGGTCTCGAGGACGGTCGCGGACGGATCGAGGGTCTCGTGCTCCTGCGCGTAGTAGCCGATGACGGCGCCGTGTCCGGGCTCGACCTTTCCGGTGTCGGGGGCGTCCACGCCGGCGAGGATCCGCAGCAGCGTCGTCTTGCCGGCACCGTTGAGCCCCAGGATGACGACGCGGCTGCCCCGGTCGATAGCCAGGTCGACGTCGGTGAAGACCTCGAGGGAACCGTATGAGCGCGACAGCCCGCTTGCCATGAGCGGAACCCGGCCGCAGGGCTTCGGCTCGGGGAACCTGAGTGCGGCCACCTTGTCGGACCGCCGGACCTCGTCACTGCTGGCGAGGATCTTGTCTGCCCGCTTGAGCATCGACTGGGCTGCCTTCGCCTTCGTGGCCTTGGCGCGCATGCGCTCGGCCTGGTGCCGCAGGGCGTCGGCCTGCTGCTCGGCGTTGCGACGCTCGCGCCGGCGACGCCGCTCGTCGGCCTCGCGCGCCGTCAGGTAGGCCTTCCAGCCCATCGAGTAATGGTCGATCTCCTGGCGGTTCGCGTCCAGATGCCACACCTTGTTGACGGTGTCCTGGAGCAGGTCGGTGTCGTGGCTGATGACGATGAAGCCGCCCTCGTACGAGCCGAGGAACTTCCGCAGCCACCGCACCGAGTCGGCGTCGAGGTGGTTGGTGGGCTCGTCGAGAAGCAGGATGTCGCAGCCGCTGAACAGGATGCGGGCCAGTTCAACGCGGCGGCGCTGCCCGCCGGACAAAGTGCCGAGCGGCTGCCCGAGGATCCGCTCGGTCAGGCCGACGCTGGCAGCGATCGCCGCCGCCTGCGACTCGACGGCGTATCCGCCCAGCGCCTCGAACTCGGCCTCGGCCCGCGCGTACCGGGCGATCAACCGCTCGCGCTCGTCCTCGTCGGTGGTGCCCATGCCCAGGCTGGCCTCGGTCATCCGGCGCACGACGGCATGCAGGCCCCGAGCAGAGAGAATCCGGTCCTTCGCGATCTCCTCAGGATCGCCCGAGCGAGGGTCCTGGGGCAGGTAGCCCACGGTCCCGGTGACCGAGACGGTGCCGGACGCAGGCATCGACTCACCCGCGAGGATCTTCGTCAGCGTGGTCTTGCCCGCGCCGTTGCGGCCGACCAGGCCGATGCGGTCCCCCTTGCCCACGCGCAGATTGGCCTGGTCGAGCAGCAGGGCGGAGCCGGCCCGAACCTCAAGGCCGGTGGTGGAGATCATGGTTGCCTCAGTCTAGATCGCTCTCGTCGACTGCAGCACCACGCGTCGCTCCGGCATCCGCAGCCGACGCGTGGGGCTGCAGTCGACGTCAGACGTTGAAGCCGAGGGCGCGGAGCATCTCCCGGCCGTCGTCAGTGATCTTGTCCGGACCCCACGGCGGCATCCAGACCCAGTTGATCCGGAAGTCATCGACGACGCCCGAGAGCGCTGCCCTGGTCTGGTCCTCGATCACGTCGGTAAGTGGGCACGCAGCAGACGTCAAAGTCATGTCGACCGTGGCGATATTGCCGTCGTCCACGGCCACGCCGTAGACCAAGCCCAGGTCAACGACGTTGATGCCCAGTTCGGGATCGACCACGTCCATCATCGCCTCGAGGACCTGGTCCTCCGTCGCCATTGTCATGCCCGTGCCATCCCGTCCTCGGTTCCGTCAACGACTATGCCTGCCCGCGCCTCGGCATCCTGCAGCGCCATCCACGGAAGCAGAGCGCACTTGATGCGCGCTGGGTACTTGGCCACGCCTACGAAGGCGATGCCATCGCCGAGGAGCTCCTCGTCCGGCTCGGCCTCGCCCTTGCTGTGCATCATCTGGACGAAGCCCGCGCGCACCTCGTCGGCCCGGCGCGGCCCCTCGCCCTCGAGCATCTCGGACATGACACTCGCGCTCGCCTGCGAGATCGAGCAGCCCTGCCCCTCGTAGCCGATCACGAGGTTCCCGTCTGCATCGAGCGACACTTGCACCGTGACCTCGTCGCCACAGGTCGGGTTGACCTGGTGGGACTCCCCCGCCGGCGACTGGAGCAGATGTCGTCCGCGCGGGTGCTTGTAGTGGTCCAGGATGATGTCCTGGTACAGGGCCTCGACGTTCACGTCACACTCCGAAGAAGTTCTGTGCGGCAAGGATTCCCTTGACGGCGATATCGATGTCCGACGTGTCGTTGTAGATGTACGGAGAGATCCTCGTCGTGGCGGGGACGCCGAAGCGCCGGCAGGTCGGCCACGCACAGTGATGCCCGACGCGGACGGCGACACCACGGTCGTCGAGGAACTGGCCGACGTCGTGGGGGTGGAGTCCTTCGACCACGAACGACACCGCGCTGCCTCGGTCCACGTTGTCGAGGGGGCCGATGACCCGAACGCCACGCATCTCGGTGAGACGCTCGAGCACGTACCCAGCGAGGTCGTGCTCATGCGCTGCGACGTTGTCCATTCCCAGATCGTCGAGATAGTCGACTGCCGCGGCGAGCCCGACCGCCTGCGCGACCATCGGCGTACCAGCCTCGAAGCGCTTCGGCGGGGCGGCATAGGTGCTGTGCTCCATGAAGACCGTCTCGATCATCGACCCGCCGCTGATGAACGGCGGCATGGCCCCAAGTACCTCGGCCCTACCCCAGAGAACGCCGATGCCGGTCGGTCCCAGCATCTTGTGCCCGGTCCAGGCGACCAGATCAGCCCCGAGGTCGGTGACATCGACTGGCATGTGCGGAACGGACTGCGAGGCATCCACGACACCGATCGCGCCCACCGCATGCGCACGGCCCATGACGTCCGCAACCGGGTTCACCGTGCCGAGGATGTTGGACTGATGGACCACGGACACGACTCGGGTGCTCGCGTCGATGATGCGATCGAGGTCGGTCAGGTCCAGTCGGCCCTCGTCGGTAAGCCCGATCCAACGCAGCTCGGCACCCGTCTTGGCGCAGACCTCCTGCCAAGGAACGAGGTTGGCGTGGTGCTCCATCTGCGTGACGACGATCGAGTCGCCCTCTGCCAGCACGAAGCGAGGATCCATCTCAGTTCCGTGCACGGCCTTCGCCGTCGCGTTGGAAAACGCGTACGCCGCGAGGTTGAGGCTCTCGGTCGAGTTCTTGGTGAACACGATGTCGTCGGCCGAAGCGCCGACGAACTGTGCCACCCGACGGCGGGCGCCCTCGTATGCCTCAGTCGCCTCCTCGGCGAGCTGGTGCGCACCACGATGGACACCGGCGTTGCTGGTCTCGTAGAACGCGCGCTCGGCATCCAGCACGGATGTGGGCTTCTGGCTCGTGGCGCTGCTGTCGAGGTACACGAGAGGTCGCTCGCCGCGCACAGTGCGGCTCAGGATCGGGAAGTCCTTCCGGATCCTGGCGACGTCGAGTGGATGGGTCACGATGCTCCTAGGCCGTGGCGGCCGCGACGTAGCGCTCGTAGCCCTCGGACTCCAGCACGTCGGCCAGCTCCGGGCCGCCGGTCTCGACGATACGGCCATCAACGAACACGTAGACGACATCGGGCTTGATGTAGCGCAGGATCCGCGTGTAGTGGGTGATGAGCAGGACGCCGCCGTCGGACGCCTCCTGGTAGGCGTTGACGCCCTCAGACACGATGCGCAGCGCATCGACGTCGAGGCCGGAGTCGGTCTCGTCAAGGATCGCGATCTTGGGCTTGAGCAAGGACAGCTGAAGGATCTCGTGACGCTTCTTCTCGCCGCCGGAGAAGCCCTCGTTGACGTTGCGCTCCGCGAATGCCGGGTCCATCTGCAGCGCAGCCATGGACTCCTTCATCTCCTTGATCCACAGCCGTAGCTTCGGGGCCTCACCGCGAACCGCGGTGGCCGAGGTGCGCAGGAAGTTGGACACCGAGACGCCGGGAACCTCGACCGGGTACTGCATGGCGAGGAAGAGTCCCGCGCGCGCCCGCTCGTCAACCGACATCGCCAGCACGTCCTCGCCGTCGAGCGTGACCGTCCCGGATGTGACCGTGTACTTGGGGTGACCGGCGATGACGTAGGCAAGGGTGGATTTTCCGGAGCCGTTGGGACCCATGACCGCAGCGGTCTTGCCCGACTCGACAGTCAGCGTGACGCCACGCAGGATCTCACGCGGTCCGCCCTCTGTGGTGACGGACGCGTGCAGGTCGGTGATGACAAGCGAGCTCATGATTCCTCTGTTCGGTGGTTGGTCGTCACTGACCGGGGGCGGACATACGGGCGCGTACAGGAGTGGGGTCGATCTCGATGACAGCGTCGTCGCCCTCGCCGACGACCCGCAGGTGGTAGGTCGGGACGGGCTCGATGGCGGGCAGGCTCAGGGGAACGCCGGTGCGGAGGTCGAACGCCGAGCCGTGAAGCCAGCACTCGATGGCGCAGCCGTCAACCTCACCCTCGGCGAGGGAGACGTCGGCATGAGAGCAGCGATCGTTGATGGCGAAGAAACCCTCATCAGCATGGACCACGGCGACCGCCGTGCCATCGACGAGCACTCGCTTGGCTCCGTTCAGCGGCACGTCGCCCACCAGGCAGGCAGCCACGAATTCGCTCATTCGTCGTCTCCAGCCTCGCTGACAGCCTCCATGCCGAGTCTGTTCCCGATACGACCGAGCATCCGCGTGCGCCATTCCGGCGACGGGATCCGCGCGAGCACGTCGACGAAGAAGCCGCGCACCACCAGCTGCCGGGCCGCGTGCTCGGGGATCCCCCGCGACTGCAGGTAGAACAACTGCTCGTCGTCGAAGCGACCGGTGGCGGATGCATGACCCGCACTGACGATGTCGCCGGTCTCGAGTTCGAGGTTGGGCACGGAGTCGGCACGGGGTCCGTCGTTGAGAAGGAGGTTGCGGTTCATCTCGTATGTGTCGGTGCCGGTCGCGGACGGCCGGACGAGGACATCGCCGATCCAGACCGTGTGTGCACCTTCGCCGCTGAGCGCACCCTTGTAGACGACGTTGCTCCTGCAGTGCGGCAGCACATGCTCGACGAAGATGCGGTGCTCTAAGTACTGGTCGTCCTCCGCCAGGAAGGCTCCGAGCAGGTCCGCACTCGCACCGGGACCGGTGTAGGACACCGAGGGCATCATTCGAACAATGCGGCCGCCCAGGGTGGCGAGCGCACCGACGAACCGGGCGTCCCGCTCGACATCGGTGTGCCACTGCCACAGATGGGTCCGGGTGGCCGGGCCGTCGAGGACGGAGACCACCGTCAGATCGGAGTCCACGCCAGCCACGGTGAGGATGACTCCGCTCACATCGACCGACGCGTCGTGGACGAGGACCACCGTGGCCCGCGAGTGATGGCCCGAGCGGACGTCGACCAGTCCGTAGCACCGCTCGGACGATCCCGTCAGATCGACGACGATGGGCTCATCGACGATCTCCTCGTCCGCGATGCGAACCTGCACGGCCGACGTGACGCCCGCCATGGCGATCACCGACGGACGGTCGGTGGGCAGCCACGACGTGGGCTCGAGGTCGGCCGGTCCGACGACACTCACGTGCGCCGTCTCGCGGGCGCTCAGTGCGCCAGCGGCCGGATCGGGCTCCATGAACCACGCCAGCTCGGAGACGGGCGCGAAGCGCCACTCCTCCTCGCGGCCGGTCGGGACGGCGAAGTCGTCGATCCTCGCGGACGCCACGCGCGGCGCGTGGTCGATCGGAGGGGCTTCCAGGACGGTCAACCCACTGCACCTTCCATCTGGAGCTCGATGAGGCGGTTGAGCTCGAGGGCGTACTCCATCGGCAGCTCACGCGCAATCGGCTCGATGAAGCCACGCACGATCATCGCCATGGCCTCCTCCTCCGAAAGCCCACGCGACATGAGGTAGAACAACTGGTCCTCGCTGATCTTCGAGACTGTCGCCTCATGCCCCATCGACACGTCGTCCTCACGGACGTCGATATACGGGTACGTGTCGGAGCGGGAGATGTCATCGACGAGGAGGGCGTCGCATCGCACGGTACTGCGCGAGTTGTGCGCCCCTTCGAGGATCTGCACCAGACCTCGGTAGGACGTGCGGCCACCGCCACGGGCAACGGACTTGGAGATGATGTTGGACGACGTGTTCGGCGCCGCGTGCACCATCTTCGAGCCCGCGTCCTGGTGCTGCCCCTCGCCCGCGAAGGCGATCGAGAGCGTCTCGCCCTTCGCGTGCTCGCCGGTAAGCCACACCGCGGGGTACTTCATGGTGACCTTGGAGCCAAGGTTGCCGTCGATCCACTCCATCGTCGCCCCCGCATGGGCGACCGCGCGCTTGGTGACGAGGTTGTAGACGTTGTTGGACCAGTTCTGGATGGTCGTGTAGCGGCACCGTGCACCCTTGCGGACGATGATCTCGACGACGGCCGAGTGCAGCGAGTCACTGGAGTAGATGGGCGCCGTGCAGCCCTCCACGTAATGAACGTACGCGTCCTCGTCGACGATGATCAGGGTGCGCTCGAACTGGCCCATGTTCTCGGTGTTGATGCGGAAGTAGGCCTGGAGAGGGATCTCCACCTTGACGCCCTTGGGCACGTAGATGAACGACCCGCCAGACCAGACTGCGGTGTTCAGCGCCGCGAACTTGTTGTCGCCGGGCGGGATGACCGATCCGAAGAACTCCTTGAAGACGTCCTCGTGCTCGCGCAGCGCGGTGTCGGTGTCGAGGAAGAGGACGCCCTGCTCCTCGAGGTCCTCGCGGATCTTGTGGTAGACGACCTCGGACTCGTACTGGGCCGCGACGCCGGCGACGAGGCGCTGCTTCTCGGCCTCCGGGATGCCCAGGCGGTCGTACGTGTTCTTGATGTCGTCCGGGAGGTCCTCCCAACTGTCGGCCTGCTTCTCGGTCGACCGAACGAAGTACTTGATGTTGTCGAAGTCGATCCCATTGAGGTCGGAACCCCAGGTGGGCATGGGCTTCTTGAAGAACAGGCGGAGCGCCTTCAGGCGCATCTGCAGCATCCAGTCCGGCTCGTTCTTCTTCGCCGAGATGTCACGCACGACGTCCTCGTTGAGGCCACGACGGGCATTGGCGCCCGCATCGTTGGCGTCGCTCCAGCCGTACTCGTAGCGGCCGATGTCCTCGATGGACGCGGCCGTCTCCTGCGCAGCACTGCTCATGCCGACACCTTTCCGAAAGCGCCGCCTGGGGCAGCTGCGTGGTTTGACTCGTTCGGGATGACTGCGGTGCACACCTCGTCGCCATGGGCGAGCGTTGCCAGCCGCGTGACGTGACGGCCCATGACCCGGCTGAGGGCCTCGGTCTCGGCCTCGCAGAGGATAGGGAACTCCCGAGCCGCGTCGACCACTGGGCAGTTGTGCTGGCACAGCTGCACGGCGACAGCGCCGAGTGGCTCGATCTGAGCGGCATAGCCAGCGCGCGTCAGGGCTGCTGCGACATCGGTCGGCGATGCGTGCCCGTGGAGCCGCGGGCCGATGGCGGCGGCCAGCTGGTCAGCGCGATCCGACGCGAAGGCATGCACGGCGTCCGGCCCGTACTCCTGGGACATGAACCGAAGTGCCGAGAGGGCGAGGTCGTCGTATGCCTGGTCGCAGGCCGCGCGTCCTTCGGGCGTCAACGAGAACACCACCCCCGGCCGGCCGCGTCCCCGCTTGGGGGTGGGGCCGTAGGGGGCACGCTCGTGACCGACGACCAGTCCCGCATCGACCAGGGCGTTCAGGTGCCTGCGGACGCCGGTGGTGGTCAGGCCGAGAGTCTCGGCGAGATCCGACGCGGTCGACGATCCCGCCTGCAGGAGGGCGCGCGCGACCCGCTCGGCGGCCTCTCCGGGGAATTTCACAACTGTATTGTTGCGTAATTCCAGACGAGCGCAACCCGCGGGGTCGATCTGAGGTGTCCGGCCTATGCTCCGGACGTGCCCGCCCCCGCGTTGACGATCGACGACCTGGTCGTGCGATACGGGTCGACCACGGCCGTCTCGGGGCTTTCCATGACCGCGCAGGCAGGTCAGGTGACCGCCCTCATCGGGCCGAACGGCGCCGGCAAGACGTCCACCGTGGAGGCCTGCGTGGGCATGCTCCGGCCGAGCTCAGGCACCATCTCGCTGCTGGGCGAGGCCGTCTCCACGCGCGACGGCGGCCGGCTCCGTGACCGCGTCGCCGTCATGCTGCAGGACGGTGGCCTGTATCCCACGGCCACGCCGCTGGAGTTCGTTCGCTACATGGCGACGCTCTACGCAGATCCCGACGACCCGGTCCGACTGCTCGGCGACCTGGGCCTGGACCCGGGTGTGCGCACTCCCATCCGGCGCCTGTCCGGCGGCGAGCAGCAGCGGGTCAAGTGCGCCGCAGCGCTCGTCGGCCGCCCCGAGCTGGTGTTCCTCGACGAGCCCACCGCCGGTCTCGATCCGCTGGCCAGGCGCAGCATCCACGACCTGGTGCGCGCACTGACCGGGCGTGGCACCACGGTGATCCTCACCACACACCTGATGGACGACGTCGAGCGCCTCGCCGACCACGTCGTCGTCATGACGCGGGGCCGCGCGGTGCGCTCGGGCACGGTGGCCGAACTCGTAGGTGCAGACGACAGCATCACCTTCCGCGGGCCGCTGCACGTCGACTTGCGGGACCTGCGCGCCGCGCTCCCCGCCCAGTGCACGATCACGGAGGAGCATCCGGGCCACTACCGGGTAACCGGATCCACCGATCCGATGGCGCTGTCCGCCATCGCGTCCTGGTCGGCGCAGCACGGCGCCACCACAGCGGACCTCTCGGTCGGGCGACGATCGCTCGAGGACGTCATCGTCGAGCTCATCGGGGAGCGGCCATGACGAACGCCACCGCTGTCCGGCCGTCTCCACTCGCCCGGTCGCTCGCGCATGCGAGCTGGGAGACGCGGCTCCTGCTGCGCAACGGGGAGCAACTGCTGCTCACCTTCGCGATCCCGATCGGCCTCCTGCTGGCCCTGTCGCTGACGACGCTGTTCTCGACGACGTCCGGCCCGCAGCGCGTCCCGAGCGCTCTCGCGACGGTGCTTGCGGTGTCCGTCATCAGCGCGGCCTTCACATCCCTGGCCATCGCCACCGGGTTCGAGCGACGGTCGGGCGCGCTTCGCTACCTGTCGACCACGCCGCTCACCCGCAGGGAACTGCTCGCCGGCAAGTTCGGGGCGACAGCGCTGGTCACCGTGCTGTCCTGCGTCGCGGTGAGCATCGTCGCCGTTCTCCTGGGGTGGCGGCCGACCGCCTCCGCCGGGTGGATCCTGCCGATTCTCATCCTCGGCACCGCAGCATTCGCCGCCTGGGGCATGGCCCTGGCCGGCCTGCTCCGCGCCGAAGCGGTCCTTGCGATCGCCAACGGGCTGTTCCTCGTTCTCGTCATGTTCGGCGGCGTCATCATCCCGCCGTCCTCCCTGCCGGGACCCCTCGCGGCCATCACTCCCCTGCTGCCCTCGGGCGCACTCGCGGACGCCTTCCGCGCCTGCCTCGTCGACCAGCAGGCGCCGAGCCTGACGTCCGTTTCGGTACTGGTGATCTGGCTCGCAGTCGGGACGTTCGTCGCTGGTCGCACCTTCCGCTGGTCATAGGGTGAGGACGTGAGCACCACTACCGGCGCATGCACGCCGGGCGTCAGGGGCATCTTCGTCGCGAACCTGGTCGCCCAGACCGCGATCCTCGTGACCGGAGCGGTGGTCCGGCTCACGGGATCCGGCCTCGGCTGTCCGACGTGGCCGCAGTGCGTTGAGGGCTCGTACGTCCCCACTGGGCGTCAGCCGCAGGAGTGGCACAAGTACGTGGAGTTCGGCAACCGAATGCTGACGTTCGTCCTCGTCGGGCTGGCCATCGCCTCGGTGGTGGCGGCCTGGTGGGATCGTCGATCCCGCGCGCGTTCGGGCCGACCACAGCGTCCGGTCATCTTCCTGCTGGCCCTGATCCCGATCGTCGGCACCGTGGCGCAGGCGGTGCTGGGCGGCATCACGGTCCTGGCGGGTCTTAGCCCAGTGACCGTCTCCAGCCACTTCCTGCTCTCGATGGTCATCGTCGCGGGCTGCGTCGCGCTGGTGGTGCGTGCTGGCGATCCCGGAGACCAGCCGATCACCTATCTCGTGCCGCCGCTCGTGCGCGGCCTGGCATGGGCGCTCGTAGCCGTCAGCGCCGTCCTCGTGCTGTTGGGCGTGCTCACCACGGGTTCTGGACCGCACAGCGGCGATGCCGCCGCGGAGAACCGGTTCTCATTCGATCCGCGAACGATCTCGTGGATCCACGCCGACGTCGTCCTGCTCTTCCTCGGCCTGACGATCGGCCTGCTCATCGTCCTGCTCGTGATCCGAGCGCCGCACCGCGCGGTGTTCCACACAGCGCTCCTGCTGGGGATCGCGACCGCTCAGGGCCTGCTGGGCTATGTGCAGTACTTCGCCGGACTGCCCATCGTGCTCGTGACGTTGCACGTGCTCGGGTCCGGACTGGTGTGGATCCTTGTGCTGTTCATCCCCTCGACTCTGCGCGAGCGCGGCGTCGTCACGATGGAGACCTTCAGGGAGGAACTAGTGCAGGAACGGGTCGAGCGCGACTAGCAGGAAGAGCAGCGCGAGATAGGTGATCGAGCCGTGGAACAGGCGCATCGCCAGCTGCGTGACGTCCGTCGCACCGATCGCCACATGCCGGCGCAGGCGGTAGGCCTCCCACAGGAACCCGGCTCCGAGGATCGTTGCTCCGACCGCGTACAGCCAGCCCATCGGCGCAACAGGCACCAGCACCAGCGATGTCGCGACCATCACCCAGGTGTAGACGATGATGCTGCGGGCGACCACATCGCTTGATCGCACGACCGGGAGCATAGGAATGCCGGCGGCCGCGTAGTCGTCGCGGAACTTCATCGCCAACGGCCAATAGTGCGGCGGCGTCCAGAAGAAGATGATGAGGAACAGCACGACCGGCGTCCACGTCAGCGAGCCGGTGATCGCCGCCCAGGCGATGAGCACGGGCATGCAGCCCGCCGCACCGCCCCAGACGATGTTCTGCGATGTGCGACGCTTGAGCAGCATCGTGTAGACGACGGCGTAGAAGCCGATCGCGATCAGTGCCAACGCCGAGGCGAGCGGATTGGCCAGTGCGAGCAGAACCGCCGCACTCAGCAGCGACAGGACGATGCCCTGCACGATGCCGGCGCCCGGCGAGACGACGCCCATGGCCGCGGGTCGATGGAGCGTGCGACCCATCTGGGCATCGATGTCGCGGTCGTAGACGCTGTTGAACGTGTTCGCGGCACCGGCGGCGAGGGTGCCGCCGACGAGAACGCCGATGGTCGGTCCCAGGGGCGGCAGCCCGCCGGCAGCGAGGAAGGCCGTGGGCAGTGCGGTCGCGAGGAGCAGTTCGACGATGCGCGGCTTCGTCAACGCGACGTGGGCGCGGACCCGATCGGCGGCGCTCACGGTGCCGTCGGCGGCCATCGCGAATCCCACCCAATCTCCCCATCGGCAAACGGCGCCTGAACCGGCGCGCAACTTCCGATTACTGTACCGGGGACGACGGGAATCGATGGCCACGGGACTGCGGTGCCACCCGCCCGAGTTGGCTAAGGTCCAGACATGGCCTCATCCTCCCCCGCACCGCTTGAATGGTCCGCCGACGACGACCGCGCCGTCGCCTACCTGCGCGCCCTGGCGGCTGACGCCGTCCAGCGGGTCGGCAACGGCCACCCGGGGACCGCCATGAGCCTCGCGCCGGTGGCCTATCTGCTCTTCCAGAAGGTCATGCGGCACGACCCGAAGGACCCCACATGGCTCGGCCGCGACCGATTCGTCCTGTCGCCGGGTCACTCCAGCCTGACGCTCTACAGCCAGTTGTTCCTCAGCGACTACGGGCTGTCCATGACCGACCTCGAGTCCTTCCGCACCTGGGGCAGCCGCACGCCCGGGCACCCCGAGTTCGGCCACACCGCGGGGGTCGAGACCACCACCGGCCCGCTCGGCCAGGGCCTGGCCACAGCGGTGGGCATGGCCTACTCGGCGCGGTACGAGCGTGGCCTGTTCGATCCCGACGCCGCCGACGGCGCGAGTCCGTTCGACCACCGGGTGTGGGTCATCGCCGGCGACGGCGACCTTGAGGAAGGCGTCACCTCGGAGGCCTCCTCCCTCGCCGGCCTGCAGAAGCTCAACCGGCTGTGCGTCATTTACGACGACAACCACATCTCTATCGAGGGCGACACGGCCGTCGCGTTCCACGAGGACGTCTGCCAGCGCTATGCGGCCTACGGCTGGGCCACTCACCAGGTCGGGATGAACGAGGATGGCTCGATCGACGTACCCGCCCTGTACGAGGCGATCACCGCGGCGACCGCCGAGACCGACCGGCCCACCTTCATCCAGGTGCGATCGATCATCGCGTGGCCGGCGCCGACGCTGCGCAACACCGGCAAGGCCCACGGCTCCGCGCTGGGCGAGCCTGAGATTCGCGCGACCAAGGAGCTGCTCGGCCTCGACCCTGACGCGCATTTCGCCTTCGACCCGGACCTGCTCGCCCGCATCCGGGCGAACCTGCGCCACCGCGTCGACTCGGCCCGGGGCACATGGGACGCGTCCTTCGCCGACTGGCGCTCCGCGAACGCCGCCAATGCGGCACTCCTCGACCGACTCCTGTCCCATGCCCTTCCGGACGGCCTCGAGGCGGCCTTCCCGCAGTTCGCGGCGGGGACGAGCATCGCGACCCGCAAGGCGTCCGGCGACGTCATCAATGCCATCGCGGGCGTCATGCCTGAACTGTGGGGAGGGTCGGCGGACCTGGCCGAGTCCAACAACACCACGATCGAAGCGGCCCCGAGCTTCCTGCCGCCGGGCAATCCCGTCGCGAACGGATCCCCGTACGGCCGGGTCCTGCACTTCGGCATCCGCGAGCACGCGATGGGCTCGATCCTCAACGGCATCGCCCTCGACGGCCTGACCCGTCCGTTCGGCGGCACCTTCCTGGTGTTCTCCGACTACATGCGCGGAGCAGTGCGGTTGTCCGCATTGATGCAGACCGACGTGACGTACGTCTGGACGCACGACTCCATCGGCCTCGGCGAGGACGGCCCGACCCATCAGCCCGTCGAACACCTGTGGGCCTTGCGGGCCATCCCCGGACTGGCCATCGTGCGGCCCGCCGACGCGAACGAGACGTCCGCCGCCTGGCGGGCGATCCTCCACCAACGCGGCCCGGCGGGCCTGATCCTCACCCGCCAGAACCTGCCGACGCCGGAGGCCGACGCAGAGGCCGTACGCGAGGGCGTCGCGCGCGGTGCCTACGTCGTCGTGGACTCCGACCAGCCACAGGTGCAGGTGCTGGCCACCGGATCGGAAGTCGCGCTCGCCCGCGAGGCCGCAGCACAGCTGGAGGCTGCCGGGATCGGCACCCGGGTCATCTCGATGCCCTGCCTGGAGTGGTTCGACGCGCAGGAGCAGGCCTACCGGGACAGCGTCCTGCTCCCGTCGGTCCGAGCCCGTGTCGCGGTCGAGGCCGGCAGCACCCTCGGCTGGTACAGGTATGTCGGCGACAGCGGCCGCATAGTCGGTCTCGACCACTTCGGCGCCAGCGCCGATCAGTCCACCCTCTTCCGGGAGTTCGGCATCACGGTCGACAACGTGGTGGCCGCTGCTCGGGCCAGCATCACCTCCGCCGGTCGCGACTAGATCCAAGGACAGGAGTCCACGATGAGCACGAACCCCAGGCTCCAGCAGCTCACTGATGCTGGCGTTTCCATCTGGCTCGACGATCTCGACCGCGACCTCATCGAGTCCGGCGACCTCACGCAGCTGATCGACACCCAGTGCGTGCGCGGCGTCACCACGAACCCGAGCATCTTCGAGAAGGCGATCTCGCAGGGCGCGGAGGCGTACGCCGACCAGATCGACATGCTCGCCAGGGAGGGCTGCGACGTCGACGCCATCATCCGGGCGTTGACCACGGACGACGTCCGCTCGGCCTGCGACCTCTTCCGTCACCTGTACCACGAGAGCGGCGGCGAGGACGGCCGCGTGTCCATCGAGGTCGACCCACGGCTGGCGCATCGCACTGAGACCACGATCGAGCAGGCGCACCAGCTCTGGGACACCGTTGGGCGACCCAACGCCCTGATCAAGATTCCCGCGACCCTCGAAGGCCTGCCCGCGATCAGGGCCGTCATCGGCTCGGGCATCAGCGTGAACGTCACCCTCATCTTCTCGGTGGACCGCTACTGCGCCGTCGTCGACGCCTACCTCACGGGCCTCGAGGAGGCCGCCGAGAACGGCCACGACCTGTCGACCATCCGCTCGGTTGCCAGCTTCTTCGTCAGCCGCATCGACAGTGAGGTCGACAAGCGCCTGCGGGCCGACGGTTCGGATTCCGCGACGGCACTGCTCGGCAAGGCAGCCCTGGCCAGCGCCCGGCTGGCGTGGGCGGCGCACCAGGAGGTGCTGGCGAGCGACCGGTGGCAGGCACTGGCAGCCAAGGGAGCCCACCCGCAGCGGCCACTGTGGGCATCGACCGGCGTGAAGGACCCTGCCTACGACCCCACGACCTATGTGGTCGACCTCGTGGTGCGGGGCTGCGTGAACACGATGCCGGAGCCGACGCTCGAAGTCGTCGCGGCCGACGGCGTCATTCCCGCGGACTCGATCACGGGCACGGCCGCCTCGTCGGCCGAGGTGTGGGCGGGGCTCGAGCAGCTCGGCATCGGCAACGCCAACGTGTGCACTGTCCTGGAGACCGAGGGCGTGGAGAAGTTCATCGCGTCGTGGGAGCAGTTGCGCTCCACGGTCGCGACGGCTGCCGGAATCGAGGCGTAACCATGCCCGACGAGGACGTGGTACGGCCGATCAACCCGCTTCGCGACCCGCTGGACCAACGGCTCCCGCGTGTCGCCGGTCCCTGCGGCATGGTGCTGTTCGGCGTGACAGGCGACCTGTCCCGCAAGAAGGTCATGCCCGCCATCTACGACCTCGCCAATCGCGGGCTGCTTCCGCCGGGCTTCAGCCTCGTCGGATTCGCCCGCCGCGACTGGGCCGACCAGGACTTCACCCAGATCGTGCACGACTCGGTGCGCGAGCACGCACGCACCCCATTCCGTGAGGAGACCTGGCGACAACTGTCGGAGGGCATTCGCTTCGTCGCCGGCGACCTCGGCGACCCGGAGGCATACCTCGCGCTCAAGGGTGTCGTGGAGGAACTCGACAAGACCAGGGGAACCGGCGGAAACCACGCCTTCTACCTGTCCATCCCCCCTGGCCTGTTTCCGGTCGTCCTCGAGCACTTGAAGACGTCCGGGCTGGCCGAGGACCGACCCGAGGCATGGCGTCGCGTCGTCATCGAGAAGCCGTTCGGACACGACCTCGCCAGCGCCGAGGAGTTGAACCGCATCGTCGGCGAGGTCTTCGCGTCAGGTTCGGTGTTCCGCATCGACCACTACCTCGGCAAGGAGACGGTCCAGAACATCCTGGCCGTTCGGTTCGCCAACACGATGTTCGAGCCGCTGTGGAACAGCCACTTCGTCGACAACGTCCAGATCACCATGGCCGAGGACATCGGCATCGGCGGTCGAGCCGGCTACTACGACGGCATCGGCGCCGCTCGCGACGTCATCCAGAACCACCTCCTGCAACTCCTCGCGCTCACGGCGATGGAGGAGCCGCTGTCCTTCGCGCCCGACGACGTCCGTGCCGAGAAGGAGAAGGTGCTCCGCGCCGTCACCCTCCCCCGCGAGCTCGACAAGCACACGTGCCGCGGTCAGTACGCGACCGGCTGGCAGGGCGGAATCCCCGTCAAGGGGTATCTCGAAGAGGACGGCATCTCGCCGGAGAGCACCACCGAGACCTACGCCGCCGTACGGGTCGACGTCGACAACCGTCGCTGGGCTGGCGTCCCGTTCTACCTGCGCACCGGCAAGCGCCTCGGTCGACGCGTCACCGAGGTCGCCGTGGTGTTCAAGCGCGCCCCGCACCTGCCGTTCGCGAAGACGGCCGTTCAGGAACTCAGCAACAACGCCTTCGTCTTTCGCATCCAGCCCGACGAGGGCATCACCGTCCGCTTCGGATCCAAGGTGCCCAACACGTCGTCGGTGCAGGTGCGCGACGTGACGATGGACTTCCAGTACGGCGAGTCCTTCGTCGACTCCAGCCCGGAGGCCTACGAACGGCTCATCCTCGACGTGCTCCTCGGCGACCCGCCGCTGTTCCCCCGGCACGAAGAGGTCGAGCTCGGCTGGCGAATCCTCGACCCGGTGCTCGACTTCTGGGCGAACCACGGCAAGCCCGAGCAGTACGTCTCAGGCGGGTGGGGACCGCATTCCAGCTACGACATGATCGGTCGCGACGGGCGCGCATGGAGACGGCCATGAACAGCCGTCGGCCAGTGGAAGGAAGACGGCCATGATCCGGCTCGAGGACACCAGCGGCGGAGCGGTCGCGGCGGCCATCGCATCCGAGCGCCATCGCATGGGCTCATCTGCCACCGGGATGGTGCTCACCCTCCTCATTCTCAGCGACGAGGAGTCGCAGGCTGATGCCACTGCGGCGGCGGTGAGTGCTGCCCGACAGCACCCGATGCGGATCGTGACGTTGATCCCTCGGCCCGGCAAGGACACCCGACTCGATGCCGACATCTCCGTCGGCGGCGACGACGGTCCTGGCGAGGTCGCAGTCCTTCGACTCCGCGGCAAGCTCGCCGAGCACGCGAATTCCGTCGCGGTGCCGCTGCTTCTGAGCGACACTCCCGTCGTCGCCTACTGGCCGGCACACTCACCGGACATTCCCGACGACGATCCGATCGGGCGACACGCGCAGCGCCGGATCACCGACTGCGCTGCGGCACTCGACATCACCCGTGAACTCGCGGACCGCAAGGCCGGCTACCGTCCAGGCGACACGGACCTCAGCTGGACCCGCCTGACCCCGTGGCGGTCGGTGCTGGCATCCGCGCTGGACCAGCCAGCCGGCAAGATCTCTCACGTCACGATCGAGGCCGAGGACAACAACCCGAGCGCGCTCCTGCTGACCACGTGGCTCGGTCGTCGCCTGCACTGCCCGGTCGAGTTGAAGACGAGCGGAGGCCCCGGCATCACGCAGGTACGCCTCGTCTCGGCGAGCGGGGACATCACTGTCAGCAGGACCGACGGCGTCAACGCGGTCCTGTCCCGCCCGGACACTCCGGACTCGCGCGTCGCCCTGCCGAGACGGGACCTCGCCGAACTGCTTTCCGAGGAACTGCGCCGACTCGACCCTGACGAGGTCTACGGCGAGGTCATCACCCACGAGGGTGGCCAGTGAGCCCAGTCGAGGTCCTGCGGCATCCGGACGCCGCCGACCTCGCGGAGGCTGCCGCCGCACGCCTGATCACGACGATCGTCGAGCGGCAGTCGGCCGCCGGAAGCGCTTCGATCTGCCTGACCGGTGGACGGATCGGCACCGCGGTCCTCGCCGCCGTTGCCGGCAGCCCCGCGTGCGATGCCGTCGACTGGTCGGCCGTCGACATCTGGTGGGGCGACGAGCGGTACCTGCCCTCCGGCGACCCTGAACGCAATGAGACTGGCGCTCGAACCGACCTCCTCGACCTGGTCGACGTCGATCCGGCCCGCGTGCACCCGATGCCGACGCCAGACCAGTCCGGCGGAGATGTCGACCGGGCCGCGGAGATGTACGCGCAGGACCTGGCCCGCGCGACCCATCCTGACGACCACGGGGCGGCGCCGTCGTTCGACATCCTCATGCTCGGCATCGGGCCCGATGGGCACGTGGCCTCGCTGTTCCCCGAGCAGCCCGCACTCCACGACACCCGCTCGTGCACGGCCGTGCGCGGAGCCCCCAAGCCGCCGCCCGTGCGCATCTCGTTGACGTTCCCCTCCATCGAGGGCGCCAAGGAGGTCTGGATCCTGGCCAGCGGCGAGGAGAAGGCCAGCGCGGTACGCCTGGCCCTGACCGCGGAGGCCGGAAGGTTCCAGGTACCGGCCGCCGGGGCCCGCGGCCGCGAGCGCACCCTGTTCCTGCTCGACGAGTCGGCCGCGAGCAAGCTGCCGTCGACGATGGGACGGCCCAGCGCATAGCACGACCCCGGACCGATCGGCCCGGGGTCGTCTTGTGTTCGGTGCCGCCTAGACGCCGCGAAGCTTCTGCAGTGCCTCTTCGAGGATGGCCGCGCCGTCCTTGTCGGACCTGCGCTCCTTCACATACGCGAGGTGCGTCTTGTAGGGCTCGATCTTCGGCGGGGCCGGCGGGTTCTCCTTGTCCGGACCGGCCGGCAGGCCGCAGCGCGGGCAGTCCCACTCTTCCGGGATGGCCGCGTCGACCGCAAAGCTCGGCTTGGACTCATGCCCGCGCGAGCACCAGAACGACACCCACATGCGTGGGGCGGCCTCGCCGCGCTCGGCCTCGCCCATGGGGCCAGCACCGACACGGCTGCCGCGGATTGCGCTTCCTCCGGCCATTCTTGTGGGTCTCCTCGTGCTAGGCCGCGGCGCTGACGAGCAGCCCTACGGCGACGATGCAGGCGGCCCAGATCAAGGCCAGACCCACCGTGAGTCGATCAAGGTTCTTCTCGGCGACCGAAGAGCCGCCGATCGATGAGCTCACGCCGCCGCCGAAGAGGTCGGACAGGCCGCCGCCCTTGCCGCGGTGGAGCAGAATCAAGACCACGAGCAGGACGCTGGTGATCACGAGGATGACGGCGAGCGCGATCGTCAGCGCGGTGATCATTCACTTACTCCCATGGTGTGCTGCCCGGGTGCGGGCCGGTCAAGTCGGTCCGGCTGTGCGCCAGGACTCCTAGAGGATAGACGCAAGGTCCGCTAGGAGACCAACTCGGGCGGGTGAAGGCGGAATCGCACGATACCCACGAACTCGTCGGGGTCCAGGCTCGCCCCGCCGATGAGGGCCCCGTCGACGTCCGGCTTGGCCATGATGCTGGCCACGTTGGATGACTTCACCGAGCCGCCGTAAAGGATCCGGACGGTCGCGGCAGCGTCCGCCCCGAAACTCTCCTTGACCCGTGCCCGGATCGCTCCGCAGACCTCCTGGGCGTCCTCGGGGGTCGCCACCTCGCCGGTGCCGATGGCCCACACCGGCTCGTAGGCGATGACCAGCCCGGCCACCTGCTCGGCCGTGAGGCCCTCGAGGTCGGCGTCGAGCTGGGCCAGCACGTGCGCGACGTGCGTGCCCGCCTGGCGGATCGGCAGCTCCTCGCCCATGCAGACGATCGGCACGAGCTCGTTGCGCAGGGCGGCCTTGGTCTTCGCGTTGACGACCTCGTCGGTCTCGGCGTTGTACTGACGGCGCTCGCTGTGCCCGACGGCCACGTAGGTGCAGCCGAGCTTGGCAAGCATCGGCCCGCTGACCTGACCGGTGTAGGCACCGGAGTCATTGATCGACAGGTCCTGCGCGCCGTACTGGATGTCGTACTTGTCGCCGTCGACCAGTGTCTGCACCGAGCGGATGTCCGTGAACGGCGGCAGCACGGCGACGTCGACCGTCGCGTAGTCGTCGTCCGTGAGCGCGAAGGCGAGCTTCTGGACAAGAGCGATGGCCTCGAGGTGATTGAGGTTCATCTTCCAGTTGCCGGCCATGAGCGGGGTGCGGGTCGTTGCCATCAGGCGTTCTCCTCCAGGACTGCGAGTCCGGGCAGGGTCTTGCCCTCCAGGAACTCAAGGCTCGCACCGCCACCGGTGCTGATGTGGGTGAACTTGTCCTCATCGACGTCGAGGATGCGAACCGCCGCGGCAGAGTCGCCGCCACCGATCACGGTGATGGCCGACGAGTCGGCCATCGCGCGGGCCACGGCAAGCGTGCCACCAGCGAACGGCTCCATCTCGAACACGCCCATTGGCCCGTTCCAGACGACGGTCCCTGCGTCGGCGATCTTGCTGGCGAACAGCTCGCGCGTGCGCGGGCCGATGTCGAGTCCCATCCAGCCATCGGGAATGGCGTCGGCCGCGACGACCTCCGTGTTCGCATCCGCCGCGAAGGCGTCAGCGATCACGAAGTCGACCGGCAGCAGCAGCTCGACGCCCTTGGCCTTGGCCTGATCGATGAAGCCCCTGACGACGTCGATCTGATCCGCCTCGAGCAGCGAGTTGCCGACACCGTGGCCCTGGGCCGCGAGGAAGGTGTAGGCCATGCCGCCCCCGATGAGGAGTCGGTCGACTCGCGTGATGAGGCTGCCGATCACGCCCAGCTTGTCGCTGACCTTCGAACCACCGAGCACGACCACGAACGGGCGAGCCGGATCGGCCATGATCTTGCCGAAGACCGACGCCTCCTTGTGCACCAGGCGGCCTGCGGCGTTGGGCAGGAGCCGGGCGACGTCGGTGACCGACGCCTGGTTGCGATGCACGACGCCGAAGCCGTCGGACACGTACACGTCACCCAAGGCGGCCAGGTCCGCCGCGAGCGCCTCGCGCTCCTCCGCGACCTTGCTGGTCTCCCGAGCGTCGAACCGGATGTTCTCCAGCAGCAGGACGTCACCGGACTCCAGGGCCGCCACCATCGCGCGGGCGTGCGGACCGGTGATGTCGTCGGCGACCTCCACATCGGCGTCGAGCAGTTCGCTGAGCCGATCGGCGATCGGTTGCAGAGTCAGGCCCTCGACCCGCTCGCCCTTGGCTCGGCCAAGGTGCGCGATCAGGACGACCTTGGCCCCTTGGTCACGCAAGTACGTGATCGTCGGCAGCGCCGCACGAATGCGGCCGTCGTCGGTGATCACCTTCATGTCGTCCGGACCGTCCGGGCCATCGGCCAACGGGACGTTGAAGTCCGCGCGGACCAGCACCGTACGCCCGGCGACCTCAAGGTCGTCGAGTGACTTCATCTCAGATCCTCAGAGCTTCGAGCCGACGAGGCCGACGAGGTCAACCAGGCGGTTGCTGTAGCCCCACTCGTTGTCGTACCAGCCGACGACCTTCGCCAAGTTGCCGTTCACGTAGGTCAGGCCCGAGTCGAAGATGCACGACGACGGATCGGTGACGATGTCGGTCGAGACGATCGGGTCCTCGGTGTACTGCAGGTAGCCCTTGAGCGGGCCTTCGGCCGCAGCCTTGATCGCCGCGTTGATCTCTTCCTTCGTCGCCGCGGTCTTGAGCTCCACGGTGAGGTCGGTTGCCGAGCCGGTCGGGACCGGAACGCGCATCGCGTAGCCGTCGAGCTTGCCCTTGAGCTGCGGCATGACGAGGGCGATGGCCTTCGCGGCGCCCGTGGTCGTCGGGATCATGTTGAGGGCTGCCGCACGCGCGCGACGCAGGTCCTTGTGCGGGTAGTCAAGGACGTTCTGGTCGTTGGTGTACGCGTGGATCGTGGTCATGAGGCCGCGCTCGATGCCGAATGCGTCGTCGATGACCTTGGCCATCGGCGCGAGGCAGTTGGTGGTGCAGGAGGCGTTCGAGATGACGACGTCCGTGGCGGGGTTGTAGTCCTTGTCGTTGACGCCCATGACGATCGTGATGTCCTCGCCCGTTGCCGGCGCGGAGATGATGACCTTCTTGGCACCGGCGGTGACGTGCTTCTTTGCATCCTCGGCCTTGGTGAAGAAGCCGGTGGATTCGATCACGATGTCGGCGCCGACCTTGGCCCACGGAAGGGCAGCCGGGTCGCGCTCGGCGAAGACCGGAATGGACTTGCCGTCGATGACGATCTCGCCTTCGCCAGCTACGACGTCCTTGCCGAGGCGGCCGAGGATGCTGTCGTACTTCAGCAGGTGGGCGAGGGTCTTGGTGTCAGTCAGATCGTTGATGCCCACGATCTCGATGTCGGCGCCGCTGGTCAGCACGGCCCGGTAGAAGTTGCGACCGATACGGCCAAATCCATTGATGCCGACCTTGACTGTCACTGTCTACTCCTTGACGAAAGGACTTCCGCCTCGTGGGCGGGTACCGGGCAGGTCGCCCGCAAACGCTTCCACCCTATCGAAGCCCGTTACCGAAGTGTTACCGGCCAGCGAACAGGCGTCGACCTTTGGACGACGACCCGGCCCAGCCCGGTAGCCCAGGTCAGGGCAGGAGCATGTCGGCACCGAGTGCGGACTCGGTACCGGGGATGCCGAGCTCGCTCGCGCGCTTGTCGGCAAGGGCAAGCAGGCGACGGATGCGACCGGCGATGGCATCCTTGGTCATCGGCGGATCGGCGAGGGCTCCGAGCTCCTCCAGGCTGGCCTGCTGATGCTCGAGGCGAAGTCGCCCGGCAACGACCAGATGGTCGGGGACATCGTCGCCGAGGATCTCCATGGCACGCTGCACCCGTGCTCCCGCCGCCACGGCTGCTCGCGCGGACCGGCGCAGGTTGGCGTCGTCGAAGTTCGCGAGCCGGTTCGCGGTGGCCCGGACCTCGCGTCGCATCCGCCGCTCCTCCCAGGCGAGAACCGACTCGTGAGCGCCCAGGCGAGTCAGCATCGCGCCGATGGCGTCCCCGTCGCGGATCACCACGCGGTCGACGCCCCGGACCTCGCGGGACTTTGCCGAGATGCCCAGGCGCCGGGCGGCCCCCACCAGTGCCAGCGCGGCCTCGGGTCCGGGGCAGGTGATCTCCATCGATGACGATCGGCCCGGCTCGGTGAGGGAGCCGTGCGCGAGGAATGCACCCCGCCACGCGGACTCGCAGTCGCACAGACCGCCGGACACGATCGCCGGCGGAAGGCCACGCACGGGGCGGCCGCTGCCGTCGACGATGCCCGTCTGTCGCGCGAGCGCCTCTCCTCCGTCCACGACCCTGACGAGGTAGCGCGTGCCCTTGCGCAGTCCGCCGGACTGCACCATGGCGAGGTCGCTCTCGTGACCATAGATGTCGAAGATGTCCTTGCGCAGACGACGAGCCGTGGCGCCGGTGTCGAGGTCCGCCTCGATCACGATGTGACCCGAGACGATGTGCAGGCCGCCTGCGAACCTCAGGATCGTGGAGACCTCGGCCTTGCGGCAGCACACCTTGGTGATCTCCACCCGGCTCAGTTCGTCCTTGACCGCGGCCGTCATCGCCATTGCACTGCCACGCTCCAGTCCCCCCTCAGCGGCGCGCACGGAACCCGGCGCGCCTCACACCTAGGCGAGCACCGTATCGAATGCGACCGCCAGCCGCTGCGGGTCGTGCTGTCCGGCGGCCTGTGGGTCGGTCTTGGCCACGTCGGTGAGGAACAGGTCCGCCCCCAGATCCGACGCCGACCGCTCCAGCGCCTCGCGGTCCTCCACGTGATGGCGATCGGCGATCACGGTGTCGATCCGGAGGTCCGGCAGGAAGTTGTAGAGCACGTCGAGGTACGTGTGCGCGTGGAAGTCGGACGTCTCGCCCACCTGCGGATTGAGGTTGAGCACCACGATTCGCTTGGCCTGGCTGGCGGTGATCGCCTTCGCGAGCTCGGGGATGACAAGGTGCGGAATGACCGATGTGTACCAGGAGCCCGGGCCGAGGACCAGCGCGTCAGCGTCGCCCACGGCCTCCAGCGCCTCGTGACAGGCGGGCGGCTCAGGCGGGTCAAGTGAGATGTCGAGCACCGTTCCCGGAGTCGTGGCCACCTCGACCTGCCCCCGAACAACGGTGACTTCGTCGGGTCGGGCCGGGTCATGACCCATAACCTCGGCGACGATGGTGAGCGGAACCGTCGTGCACGGCAGCACCCGCCCGTGCGCCTCGAGAAGAGAGCCGACCCAGTCGAGCCCGGTCACCGCATCGCCGCTCTGCTCCCACAGCGCCGTGATGAGGAGGTTTCCCACACTGTGGCCGGCGAGCTCACCCTCGCCGCCGAAACGATGCTGGATGACCTGCTGCCATGTGCGTCCCCACGAGTCGTCGCCGCAGAGCGCGGCCAGAGCCATGCGAAGGTCGCCGGGCGGGATGATGCCGAACTCCTCGCGAAGGCGGCCGCTGGAGCCGCCGTCGTCGGCTACGCCGACCACCGCGGTCAGGGAGTCCGTCACGCGCCGCAGTCCTTGCAGCGATGCGGCCAGACCGTGTCCGCCGCCGAGCGCCACCACGCGGCGCCGGGAGCGACGCCCAAGGGACGAACCCAGATGTGCGCCGCGCCGATTGGTCATTCGCGACCCAGGTCGCGGTGCGTGCACGTCGTGCGAACACCGCCGGCGTTGAGCTTCGCGGCGAGCGCCTCCGACATCGCCACACTGCGGTGCTTGCCACCCGTGCAGCCGATCGCCACCGTGACATACCGCTTGCCCTCGCGGATGTAGCCGTCGGCGACGATGCGCACCAGGCGTGTGTACGTGTCGAGGAACTCCTCGGCTCCCGGGCGCCCGAGGACGTCGACAGCGACCGGATCATCGAGACCCGTCAGCGGGCGCAGCCGCTCGTCCCAGAACGGGTTCGGCAGGAACCGCACGTCCGCGACCATGTCGGAGTCCACCGGGATGCCGTACTTGAAGCCGAACGAGACCACTGTGCAGGTGAGGACGATCGGCCCCGTCTCACCGAAGGCCTGCTCGATGCGCCGGCGCAGCTCGTGGACGTTGATGGACGTCGTATCGATGACGAGGTCGGCCTTCGAGCGAAGCTCTCCGAGCAGTTCACGCTCCGCCTGAAGTCCGTCGAGGATGCGCGCTCCGTGCTGGAGCGGGTGAGGTCGACGCGAGCTCTCGAATCGACGCACGAGCGACTCGTCGGACGCCTCCAGGAAGACAACCCGCACGTCGACACCGTCGCGCGGGAGGGTGCGGACGATCTCGTCGATCCGGCTGAAGAACGAACCGCTTCGCGCGTCGAGGACGACAGCGACGCGCTCCACGTCGGGCGTGTGCCGGGCGAGGTCGATCGCCGACTCCAGCAGTGACGGGGGCATGTTGTCGATGACGAACCAGCCGAGGTCCTCCAGCGCACGTGCTGCCGTGGACCGGCCGGCGCCGGACATGCCGGTGAGGAGGACCAGCCTCAGCGCGTGCTCGGGCTCCTGCGTCTCGTCCACGATGGTCCCTTCGACGAAGCCCATCATCCCCGCCCGACCGCGGATTCGCCGGTTGACGCGTCGTGCAGTGCCGCGAACACCGACGCCGCGAGCACCGGCCCGACGCCCGGCACCTCCACGAGCTCCACCTCGCCTGCTTCCTTGAGTCGCTTCACCGAGCCGAAGTGGCGCAGCAGGGCCTTCGCCTTGGCCGGCCCCAGCCCGGGGATATCGTCGAGGACACTGGCGGTGGCCCGCTTGCCCCGTCGCTTGCGGTGCAGCGAGATCGCGGTGCGGTGCGCCTCGTCGCGCACCCGCTGCAGCAGGTACAACGCCTCGCTGGTGCGCGGGAGGATCACCGGGTCTGCCTCGTCCGGCAGCCACACCTCCTCAAGGCGCTTGGCCAGGCCGATGACGGGCAGGTCGTTGACCCCGACCGACATGAGCGCGTCTTGAGCGGCGCGCACCTGGGGGGCTCCGCCATCGACCACGAGCAGTGCCGGCGGGTACGCGAACCGCTCCGGCGCCGGCTTGGCGCCGGCATCGACGGGCAGCGGTGCGGCGTCCTGGCCAGCGTCCTGCCCGACAGCCACCTCGACGATCGGCTCGGCCGCGCGGTCCCGATCGCGGAATCGCCGCGTGACCACCTCGGCCATGGCTGCCAGGTCGTCTGCGTGCGGTGTGCGGATGACGAACGAGCGGTAGTCGCGCTTGCGCGGCAGTCCGTCCTCGAACACGACCAGCGATGCCACGGTGTCCTGTCCCTGCAACGTGGAGATGTCGATGCATTCGATGCGCAGCGGCGGCTCCGGTAGTGCGAGGTAGTCCTGAAGCTCCTTGAGCGCCTGGCTTCGCGTCGTCAGGTCGCTGGAGCGCTTGGTCGTGTGGAGCCGCAGTGTGCCTTCGGCATTCGCGAGTGCAGTCGCCATGAGTGCGCGCTTGTCGCCACGTTGGGGCGTGCGCACGGCGACGCGTGAGCCGCGCAATTGGCTGAGCCATTCGTTCCACGGGCCGGAGTCGTCGAGCGGGCTGGAGACGAGCACCTCTTTCGGCGGATCGGCCACAACTGTGTCGGCGTAGAGGCGCTGCATGACGCGCTCGAGGTAACCCGAGGTGCTCAGGTCTTCGGCCTTCTCCACGACGAATCCGCGCTCGCCGCGGATGCGTCCGCCGCGGACATGGAAGACCTGCACCCCCATCTGCAGGTCGTCCTCGACCACCGCGATGAGGTCGGCATCGGTGCTGTCGTCGAACACGACCGCGTTGCGCTCCATCGCACGGCGCAGCGCACCGAGCCGATCGCGCAGTCGGGCCGCCTCCTCGTACTCCTGGCGCGAGGACGCCAGCAGCATCCGGCTCTCGAGTTCGCGTACGAACGGATCGGTCTGACCTGACATGAAGCTGCAGAAGTCGTCGACCAGGGCCCGATAGTCAGCGGGCTCGATGCGGCCCACGCAGGGCGCGCTGCACTTCTCGATGTAGCCGAGCAGGCAGGGCCGGCCGACCTGCTTGGCGCGCCGGAAGACGCCGTCGCGACAGGTGCGGATCGGGAACACCCTGACGAGTTGGTCGAGCGTGTCGCGGATGGCCCACGCATGGCCGTAGGGACCGAAGTAGCGGGTCCCTTTGCGCTTGGCCTCGCGCACGACGGCGGCCCGCGGGAACTCCTCTGATGTCGTCACCGCGAGGTAGGGGTAGCTCTTGTCGTCGCGGTACTTGACGTTGAACCGCGGGTCGTACTCCTTGATCCATGAGTACTCGAGTGCGAGGGCCTCGACCTCGTTGGCCACGGTCACCCAGTCCACGGACGCCGCGGTGGTGACCATGGATCGCGTCCGAGGATGCAGGCTGCCCAGATCCGCGAAGTAGGAGTTCAGCCGCGAACGCAGGTTCCTGGCCTTGCCCACGTAGACGACGCGACCGTGTGCGTCTCGGAAGCGGTAGACGCCCGGGTCGGTCGGGATCTCACCCGTCGCCGGGCGGTACGAGGCCGGGTCCGCCATGTCCCCAGCCTAGGAGCGAGTACTGACGGCGCAGCGCGCGCGCCTCGTCGGGTCAGCCTGTGAGGACGACATTCCCGCCGTTCACCGCGATGGCAGCCGCCGCCAGCGGCTGCGTCGCCGGGCCGGTGATGACCGAGCCGTCAGTGCCGGAGAACTTTGATCCGTGGCACGGGCAGATGATCTCGTTGTCGACCACGGATCCCACCAGGCAGCCCTGATGGGTGCAGATGGCTGAGAAGGCCTTGATCGAGCCCTCGGTCGGCTGGGTCACCACGACCGCAGAGTCCGGGAGGATCACGCCGCCACCCACGGGCACGTCGGCCACCGGCGTGAGCGTGACAGATCCGGCGGAGCCGCTGGCCACTGCGGATGCGGGTGTTGAGGCAGCCGGAGCGCTTGATGCCGCTGGCGTCGAGCTCGAGCCTGACGAGCAGGCTGCCACAACGCCCCCGACGGCCACCAGGCCGCCCACCTGCAGCACCGATCGACGATCGACGTCCATGCCCCGACCTCCTGTAACCCCTCCGGACCCCGCGCCCGGCAGGGTTACCCTACGGGCCACCGCGCGTCCCCGTGCACGCGGCGGCCCGCAAGACTATGCGTTCAAGCCGACGTTGCCGCCCAGGACGCAGATGGCTTCCGGAGCCAGCGGCGAGCCCACGGCAGATCCATGACTTCCCACCACTTGAACGTAGGCGTCAACGTAGGTCAGCGCGCGGCAGGCGCACGACCCCCAGCCGCGGTGGATCCGGCTCTACTTTTCGGGGTCCTCGCCGAGTTGCGGGACGACTTCCGGGGGGTTACAAGGCGGCCCAGGAACTCCCCGGTATGGCTTCCCGGGACGCCGGCCACCTCCTCGGGCGTTCCGGTGGCGACGACCGTGCCGCCGCCAGAACCGCCCTCCGGCCCCATGTCGATGACCCAGTCGGCGGTCTTGATGACGTCGAGGTTGTGCTCGATGACGATGACGGTGTTGCCCTTGTCCACCAGGCTCTGCAGGACGCCGAGCAGCTTGCGGATGTCCTCGAAATGCAGCCCGGTCGTCGGCTCGTCCAGCACGTAGACGGTGCGACCCGTCGAACGCTTCTGCAGCTCAGCCGCGAGCTTCACCCGCTGCGCCTCGCCGCCACTGAGCGTCGGCGCCGGCTGGCCCATGCGCACATACCCGAGCCCGACATCGACCAGGGTCGACAGGTGGCGTGCGATCGCGGGCACCGCGGAGAAGAACTCCAGGGCCTCCTCGATCGGCATGTCGAGCACCTCGGCGATCGTGCGCCCCTTGTAGTGGACCTCGAGAGTCTCCCGGTTGTACCGCGCGCCGTGGCACACCTCGCACGGTACGTAGACGTCGGGCAGGAAGTTCATCTCGATCTTGATCGTGCCGTCGCCCGAGCAGGACTCGCAGCGCCCGCCCTTGACGTTGAAGGAGAAGCGGCCCTGCAGGTAGCCGCGGATCTTGGCCTCGGTGGTCTCGGCGAAGAGCTTGCGGATGTTGTCGAACACGCCAGTGTAGGTGGCCGGGTTGCTGCGCGGCGTGCGACCGATCGGGCTCTGGTCGACGTGCACGACCTTGTCAACGAGCTCCAGACCGCTGACCTTCTTGTGCCGACCCGGCACCGTGCGCGACCCGTTCAGGTCGCGGCTGAGCACGTTGAACAGCACGTCGTTGACGAGCGTGGACTTGCCGGATCCACTGACGCCTGTGATCGCAACGAAGTTCCCGAGCGGGAACGCGACCGTGACGTCCTTGAGGTTGTGCTCGGACGCCGAGTGCACCGTGATGACGCGGCCGTCCTGGGGCCGTCGGATCGCCGGCACCTCGATCGACCGGCGACCGCTGAGGTACTGGCCGGTGATCGAGTCAGGGCTCGCCAGCAAATCGGCCACCGGACCGCTGACGACGACCTGGCCGCCGTGCTCGCCAGCCCCCGGTCCGATGTCGACGACCCAGTCGGCCGCCTTGATCGTGTCCTCGTCGTGCTCGACGACGATCAACGTGTTGCCGAGGTCGCGAAGTCGAACGAGCGTCTCGATGAGGCGGTGGTTATCGCGCTGGTGCAGTCCGATGCTCGGCTCGTCGAGGACGTACAGCACCCCCACGAGCCCCGAGCCGATCTGCGTGGCCAGGCGGATGCGCTGCGCCTCGCCGCCGGCAAGGGTGCCGGCCGAGCGGTCGAGCGACAGGTAGTGCAGTCCGACGTCCTTGAGGAACCGCAGCCGCTCGTTGACCTCCTTGACGACGCGGGCCGCGATCGCCGCGTCGCGGTCGCTCAGATTCAGCCCGGCCAGCAGGTCCGCCGCGTCACCAATGGGCAGCGCCGCGATGTCGGCGATCGAGTGGTCCTCGATCGTGACACCGAGCGACAGCGGCTTCAGGCGCGCTCCCCCGCAGGCGCCGCACGGCACCTCGCGCATGAAGCCCTCGAACCGCTCGCGGCTGGCATCGGAGTCCGCCTCCGCATGGCGACGCTGCACGAACGGAATGACGCCTTCGTACGACGTGTAGTACGACCGCTGCCGTCCGTATCGGTTCTTGTACTTGACGTGGATCTCAACCGGATGCCCGTACAGGAGCGACTGCCGCGCCTTCGCCGGGAGCTTCTTCCACGGCGTGTCCATCGACAAGCCCAACTCGTCAGCCATCGCCTCGAGCAGCCGCTTGAAGTAGTCGCTGACCTGTCCGCGTGACCACGGCGCGAGGGCACCCTCGGCGAGACTCAGGTCGTCGTCCGGGACGATCAGTTCAGGATCGACCTCACGCCGCGTGCCCAGGCCCGTGCACTCCGGGCAGGCACCGAACGGCGAGTTGAACGAGAACGATCTCGGCTCGAGCTCCTCGAAGGAGAGCCCGTCGTTCGTGCAGGCAAGGTGCTCGCTGAACGTGCGCTCCCGATGCGGGTCCTTGTCGTCGAGATCGACGAACTCGAGGATCACCAGTCCACCGGCCAGGCGTAGTGCAGTCTCGACGGAGTCGGTGAGGCGTCGCCGGGAGTCGGCCTTGACCGTGAGCCGGTCGACGACCACCTCGATGGTGTGCTTCTCCTGCTTCTTCAGCGTCGGGACGTCGTCGAGGCCGACGACCACGCCGTCAACGCGGACGCGTGAGTACCCCTGCGTCTGCAACTGCCGGAACAGGTCGGCGTATTCGCCCTTGCGCTCTCGGATGACCGGTGCGAGGACCTGGAAGCGGGTGCCCTGCTCGAGGGCCAGCACCTGGTCCACGATCTGCTGCGGTGTCTGGCGGGCGATCACCGAGCCGCACACCGGGCAGTGCGGAACGCCGATGCGCGCGAACAGCAGGCGGAGGTAGTCGTAGACCTCCGTGATGGTGCCGACGGTTGACCTCGGGTTGCGGGACGTCGACTTCTGGTCGATCGACACGGCCGGCGACAGGCCCTCGATGAAGTCGACGTCAGGCTTGTCCATCTGACCGAGGAACTGACGCGCGTAGGACGACAGGCTCTCGACGTAGCGACGCTGGCCTTCGGCGAAGATCGTGTCGAAGGCGAGGCTCGACTTCCCCGAGCCCGACAGTCCCGTGAAGACGATGAGGGCATCACGCGGCAGCTCGAGCGAGACGTCCTTCAGATTGTGCTCGCGCGCACCCCGAACGATCAGTTGCTCGCCCACGGGGTCCCTTTCAACCGGATACAGTGCGTCCGTCGTCTTCGGTGCAGTCGTCTACGGAGTGGAGAGACGAATGTATAACGGGCGTGTGACAGTCGCCGGACCGGCAGACGTCCATGAGCTCGGGGACCTGGTCATCAGCAAGCTGGCCGTGGGGCCCTACAACAACAACACCTACCTGCTCCGCTGCCGTTCAGACGGCCGGCAGGTCCTCATCGACGCCGCCGCCGAGCCCGAACGCATCCTCGACCTCATCGGCGCTGACGGGATCGACCTGATTGTCACGACCCACCGGCACCCGGACCACTGGCAGGCACTCGAGGCCGTCCAACGGGCCACGGGAGCCCCCACCGTCGCACATGTCGCAGACGCCCCAGGAATCCCGGTCGCTACCGACCTGCTGCTCAACGACGGCGACCGTGTCTTCGTCGGCTCGTGCTACCTCGAGGCGATCCACCTGGTCGGGCACACGCCCGGCTCCATCGCCCTGCTCTACGACGACCCCGAGGGACCGCCGCACCTGTTCACTGGGGACTGCCTGTTCCCCGGGGGTGTCGGGAAGACCAACTCCCCCGAGGACTTCGACTCGCTGTACCTCGGAGTCAAGGCCAGGGTGTTCGACGCACTGCCGGACGAGACCTGGGTCTACCCCGGCCACGGCTGGGACACGACGGTCGGCGCCGAGCGCCCGCACCTCGCGGAGTGGTTCGACCGGAAGTGGTGAACACTGTGGCCAGTAACGCCCAGCCATCAGTGCCCAACCTGGAGACACCATGACCGACCTGCAGACCGCACTCGCCATCCCGGTTTCGACCACTCCCGACATCCCTGGTCGCACCCTTGCCTCCTACGTCGGACCAGCGTTCGGACTGATCGTTCGGTCGACCGGCGCGGGCGGGAACCTCAAGGGCACCTTCCGTGGAATGAAGCAGGGCGAGGTCGTCGAGTTCAGCGCCTCACTTGAGGAGGCTCGTCACGTCGCCCTGGAGCGCCTCGTGGAGCACGCCGTGGCCCAAGGCGCCAACGCCGTCGTCGGCTTGCGCTTCGACTCCACCGACATGGGCTCGACGCAGGGCATGGCCGAGATACCTGCCTACGGCACGGCGGTCGTCCTCGCCTAGCCAGCCGGCGGCCGGCCTGGATCGCCGATCCCGGCCAGGACACTAGGTTGGGGGCAGAAGGCACTGAACTGGCCGAATGGAAGGAACACCCATGGTGAGCGAGAGCGCCCGGACCCTCGACCTGCTCAGGCAGCGGGACCGGCAGAAGCGCACCATGCAGGTGTGGGTCGGCCTCCTGGTCGTGTGGGGCGTCCTCGTCGGCTGGCTTGCCTTCCTCATCGTCGACTCGATGACCGGTGGAACGAAGTCCGCCGCTGCCTGGCTGACCTACCTGATCCCGTTGGCGGCAATCGCCATGGTGCTCTTCTTGCACTGGCAGCGACTGCGCACCATCGACGCGGACCTGCTGGCGGCCACCGAAGCGGACATGAAGCGGGGCTAGTCGGTCACCGCTCGCAGCACGCAGAACTCGTTCCCCTCCGGATCGGCCAGGACCACCCACGTCGGCTCACCCTGGCCGATGTCGACCCGCTGTGCGCCCAGCGACAGGAGTCGTTCCACTTCTGCCCCCTGATCAGCGGGCCGGAAGTCCAGGTGAAGGCGGTTCTTGCCCGCCTTGCCCTCGGCAACAGGGACGAAGAGGAGGCCGGGCAAGGACTCCGGGGTGGGTCGAATCTCGAACTCGTCATGCGCCTCGAACGTCACGACCCATCCGAGGGCCTCGGCCCACCATCGGCCCAGTCCGGACGGATCCACCGCGTCGACGACGACCTGCTCCCAGAGAAGTCCCATGCCTACCCTTCCTGAGCCTCCGCGTCGTCGTCCTGCTCGCGGCCGGTCAGTCGTCCCGCATGCGCGCGTGCCTCGGGGGACTTTCGCACCTTGAGCCACGACGCCACCCCGACGACGACCAGCACGACGAGGATGAAGACGAGGCTCTGCGCCGTCGAGATGTGCGGGATCGCTGGGTTGACCTCGTGAAGGTAGGTGAGGATGAGCTTGATCCCGATGAACACCAGGATGACGGACAGTCCCGTCGACAGGTAGACGAGCTTGTCGAGCAGGCCCCTCAGCAGGAAGTACAGCGCGCGAAGGCCCAGCAGTGCGAACGCGTTCGCCGCGAAGACGAGGTAGGGAATCTGCGTCACGCCGAAGGTGGCCGGGATCGAGTCGAGGGCGAAGAGCAGGTCCGTGGACCCGATCGCGATGACGACCAGGAGCATCGGGGTCGCGATGCGCCGGCCATCGACGTGGGTGAACAAGCGCGACCCGTCGAACCCGTCCGACAGGTGGATGCGCCTCCTGGCGAATCGCACGACCGCGTTGTCCTTGGGCTCTGGGTCCTCGTTTCGGTGCCGCGCCAGTTGAACGCCCGTCCAGATGAGGATCGCCCCGAAGATGACGAAGGTGAACGCGAACGCCGACAGTGCGGCAGCCCCGACGGCGATGAAGGCCGCGCGCAGGATCAGCGCCAGCACGACCCCGATCAGGAGGACTCGCTGGTGCAGTTCCAGCGGGACGGCGAACTGGGTGAGAATGATGATGAACACGAACAGGTTGTCGATGCTCAGCGACTTCTCGACCAAGTAGGCGGCGAAGTACTGCGAGCCGACATCGCCCCCCTGCCACACGAGCATCGCGACGCCGAAGAGGACAGCGATGCCGATGTAGAAGATCGACCAGAGCAGTGCTTCCTTGAACTTGACCTCGTGCGGCTTGTTGCTCACGGCGACGAAGTCCAGGACGATCAGCCCGACGATGCCTGCAATCGTCACGGCCCAGAGGGCCAGTGACACCTCCATCAGTCGGTCCCTTCCTCGCCCTCGTCTCGTGTCTCATAGAGACTAATGGCCGCGGTCGCGCCCAGCACAACGACGATGACCAGCAGCGACAGCCAGATCGGAACGGAGGGCACCTCGAGGCTGGTCGTGGCGTTCAGCGCGTCGAGGATCAGCTTCACACCGATGAAGGCCAAAATCACCGCGAGCCCACGGTTCAGATACCGCAGCCGGCCTAGAACCCCGCGCAGCAGGAAGTACAGCTGCCGCAGGCCCATCAGGGCGAAGGCGTTCACGGTGAAGACCAGATACGTCTCCGACGTGATGCCGAACACCGCCGGGATGCTGTCGATCGCGAAGAGCAGGTCGGTGGTCCCGATGGCGAGCATCACCAGCGCCATCGGCGTGAGCGCACGCTGGCCGGCAACCCGAGTGAAGAAGTGGGAGCCGTTGTACTGAGTGCTCGTCGGCACGTGCGAGCCCACCCATCGGACCAGAGCGTTGCCCTCCGGGTCGGGCTCGGACCCCTCGGAAGCCCACACTTTCCAGGCCGTGAAGAGCAGGAACAGGCCGAACACGTAGAAGGTGGCCTCGAACCGCTCGATGAGCTCGGCGCCCAGGACGATGAGCATGCCGCGAAGGATCAGTGCAATGACGATGCCGACGAGGAGGACCCGGTGCTGAAGCATCGCAGGCACCGCGAACGACGACATGATGATCATGAAGACGAACAGGTTGTCGACGCTGAGGGAGTACTCGGTGAGATATCCCGCCACGAACTGGCCCGCGTACGCCGCCCCGAACTGGACTGCGATGAACACCGCGAAGGCGGCCGCGAAACCGACGTAGAAGATGACCCAGTGCAGCGCGTTCCGGCTGGTGAAGGGCGTCTTGCGACGCTCGACGATGATCAGGTCGAGCGCGATCACCCCGACGAGGATGAACAGCGTCGCCGCCCACAGTCCCGCGGAGACGATCACCCCCCGATCATGCCGTGCCGGCCTCCCGCATGCCGCGCAGCTCGCGCTTCAGGTCGCTGACCTCGTCGCGCAACCGGGCTGCCAGCTCGAAGTGGAGTTCGGCCGCCGCCTGGTGCATCTGCGCCGTGAGGTCCTCGATCAGGGTGGTCAGCTCGTCCGCCGCCAGCGACCGGCCGGACCGCTTGCCCGCCTTGCCGGCCTTCGCCCGCTCCTGCAGGAGCTCCTGCGTGTCGGCGTCCTCACGCGCCAGCAGGTCCGTGATGTCAGCGATCTTCTTGCGGAGGGGCTGCGGGTCAAGGCCGCGCTCCTCGTTGTAGGCGACCTGCTTGGCCCGGCGGCGGGTGGTCTCGTCGATTGCCCTGCTCATCGACGGCGTGATGCTGTCGGCGTACATGTGCACCTGACCCGACACGTTGCGGGCCGCCCGGCCGATGGTCTGGATCAGCGACGTCTCCGACCGCAGGAAGCCCTCCTTGTCGGCGTCCAGGATGGCGACCAGGGAGACTTCAGGGAGGTCGAGTCCCTCGCGCAGCAGGTTGATGCCCACCAGGACGTCGAAGACGCCCATCCGCAGTTCGCGCAGCAGCTCCACGCGGCGCAGGGTGTCGACTTCCGAGTGGAGGTACTGCACGCGCACGCCGTGCTCGAGCAGGTAGTCGGTGAGGTCCTCGGCCATCCGCTTGGTGAGCGTCGTGACGAGTACCCGTTCGCCGATCTCGGCCCGGGACTTGATCTCGCCCATCAGGTCGTCGATCTGCCCCTTGGTCGGCTTGATGATGACCTCGGGGTCGACCAGCCCGGTGGGCCTGATCACCTGCTCGACGACATCGCCCTGAACCCTGCCGAGTTCATAGGAGCCGGGTGTGGCCGACAGGTAGATCGTCTGGCCGATCCGCTCGACGAACTCGTCCCATCGCAGTGGCCGGTTGTCCATGGCACTTGGAAGCCGGAACCCATGGTCGACGAGGTTGCGCTTGCGACTCATGTCACCTTCGTACATGGCCCCGATCTGCGGCACGGTCACGTGCGACTCATCGATGACCATGAGGAAGTCCTCGGGGAAGTAGTCGATCAGGCAGTTCGGGGGGCTGCCGGCTTCGCGTCCGTCGATGTGCCGGGAGTAGTTCTCGATGCCCGCGCACGAGCCGATCTGCCGCATCATCTCGACGTCGTAGGTGGTGCGCATGCGCAGGCGCTGCGCCTCCAACAGCTTGCCCTGGCGCTCGAACTCGGCGAGTCGTTCCTCGAGCTCCACCTCGATCCCGGCGATCGCGCGATCCATGCGCTCGGGTCCGGCCACGTAGTGCGATGCGGGGAACACGTAGACCTCGGTGTCCTCGGTGAGGATCTCCCCCGTGATCGGATGCAGCGTCATCAGCCGCTCGATCTCGTCGCCGAACATCTCGACGCGCACCGGATGCTGCTCGTACACCGGGAAGATCTCCACCGTGTCGCCACGCACCCGGAAGGTGCCGCGCTGGAAGGACACGTCGTTGCGCGTGTACTGGATGTCGACGAAGGCGCGGAGCATCGAGTCGCGATGGAACTCATCTCCGACGCGCAGGCGCACCATCCGGTCGACGTACTCCTGCGGAGTGCCGAGACCGTAGATCGCCGAGACGGTCGCCACGACGATGACATCGCGTCGCGTGAGCAGGCTGTTGGTGGCCGAGTGCCGGAGCCGCTCGACCTCCTCGTTGATCGAGGAGTCCTTCTCGATGTAGGTATCGCTCTGCGGGATGTACGCCTCGGGCTGGTAGTAGTCGTAGTAGGAGACGAAGTACTCCACGGCGTTGTCGGGCAGCAGTTCCTTGAACTCGCTGGTGAGCTGCGCCGCGAGCGTCTTGTTGGGTGCCATGACCAGCGTGGGTCGCTGCAACTCCTCCACCAGCCACGCCGTGGTCGCGCTCTTGCCCGTGCCGGTCGCGCCCAGCAGGACGACGTCCTGCTCGCCCTCGCGGATCCGCCTGGCGATGTCGGCGATGGCCTCGGGCTGGTCTCCGGAGGGCTCGAATGGGGCACGAACGGTGAACGGGGCGACCCTGCGCTGCAGGTCGGTGATCGGGCGCGTCATCCGCTCACCGTAGGGGCGGGGTCTGACAGTCCCCCACTCACGAGCCATGCCCACAGCTCGTCCACTGCCGCGGCGGTCTCCTCCACGGTGCCGCTGTTGTCGATGACGGCGTCAGCCGCGGCGACACGGTCCTCCCGCGCGGCCTGGACCTCCATGCGTCGACGCACGTCGGCCTCGTCGAGGCCGCGCAGCCGCACCGCCCGGTCGACCTGCATCTCCTCCGGGACGTCGACGACGATCACGACGTCCACGAGGTCCGACTGGCCGGTCTCCACGAGGAGGGGCATGTCGTAGACGATCACGGGGGCCTCAGGGGTGTCGGCCAGTTGGCGGGCCGCCTCGGCCCTGATCAGCGGATGCATGATCTCGTTGAGACGCTCGGTTGCGCGGGGGTCGCTGAACGCCATCGCCGCCAGTTCGGCCCTACTCAGCGAGCCATCCCCTTGAAGGATCCGCGGGCCGAATTCGGTCACCAGTTCGGCCAGGGCCGCTCCGCCGGGCTCGACGAGTTGCCGGGCGATCTGGTCGGCGTCGATGATCGGGGCGCCCTTGGCCTCAAGCATCCTCGCGACGGTGGACTTGCCCGAACCGATCCCGCCTGTCAGGCCCACGCGCGTCATGTTCCGACCCTAGCGCCCGGTCCTCCCCCCGCCACCCCCTCGTCGAGTGGCGGGTCGTGGCCGCCTCGGGGGCGCCGAACCGGCCACAACCCGCCAGTCGGCGGAACGGAAGAAGGGGCCGCGGGTTTCCCCACGACCCCTCCTTCGACGTGCGTCGTGCCTACTCGCCCGTGAGCTTGTCGCGCAGGGCCTGCAGAGCCTCGTCCGAGGCGAGCGTGCCCTCGGCGTCCGGGGTCTCCGACGAGTAGTTGGACACGGCGTCGCCGGACTCCAGCGCGGCGGCCTGGTCGGCGGCGCGGGCGTCGTCGACCTGCTTGCGGTGGGCCTCCCAGCGGGCGTGGGCCTCGGCGTACTGCCGCTCCCACTCCGAGCGCTGGTCCTCCGAGCCGGCCTTCCACTCGCCCGTCTCCGGGTCGAAGCCGTCGGGGCCGATGTAGTCGCCGGCCTCGTTGAACGCCGGCGCCATGCCGTACAGGTACGGGTCGAACTCCTCGCCCGACGCACCGTCGGCCGAGTCGTTGGCCTGCTTGAGCGACAAGGAGATGCGACGACGCTCGAGGTCGATGTCAATGACGCGGACGAAGATGTCGTCGTTGACCTGGACGATCTGCTCGGGCAGCTCGATGTGACGCTCGGCGAGCTCGGAGATGTGCACGAGGCCCTCGATGCCCTCCTCGACGCGCACGAACGCGCCGAAGGGAACGAGCTTGGTGACCTTGCCGGGCACGACCTGGCCGATCTGGTGGGTCCGGGCGAAGTGCTGCCACGGATCCTCCTGCGTCGCCTTCAGCGACAGCGAGACGCGCTCGCGGTCCATGTCGACGTCGAGAACCTCGACGGTGACCTCCTGGCCCACCTCGACGACCTCGGACGGGTGGTCGATGTGCTTCCAGGACAGCTCGGAGACGTGCACGAGACCGTCCACGCCGCCGAGGTCGACGAACGCACCGAAGTTGACGATCGACGAGACGACGCCGTTGCGGATCTGGCCCTTCTGCAGCTGAGTGAGGAACGTCTGGCGGACCTCGCTCTGCGTCTGCTCGAGCCACGCACGACGCGAGAGCACGACGTTGTTGCGGTTCTTGTCGAGCTCGATGATCTTCGCCTCGAGGGTCTTGCCGACGTAGGGCTGGAGGTCGCGCACGCGACGCATCTCGACCAGCGATGCGGGCAGGAAGCCGCGCAGGCCGATGTCGATGATGAGTCCGCCCTTGACGACCTCGATGACCTGGCCTTCTACGACCCCGTCCTCTTCCTTGATGCGCTCGATCGTGCCCCAGGCGCGCTCGTACTGCGCACGCTTCTTGGACAGGATGAGACGGCCTTCCTTGTCCTCCTTGGTGAGGACGAGCGCCTCGACGTGGTCGCCCACGGAGACGACCTGGCTGGGGTCGACATCGTGCTTGATGCTCAGTTCGCGGGAGGGGATGACGCCCTCGGTCTTGTAGCCGATGTCGAGAAGGACCTCGTCGCGGTCAACCTTGACCACGGTGCCTTCGACGATGTCGCCGTCGTTGAAGTACTTGATCGTCGCGTCGATCGCGGCCATGAAGTCCTCGGCGGAGCCGATGTCATTGATGGCGACCTGGGCGGGTGCTGCGCTTGTGGAAATCGTCATTGAGTAGGGACCTTGGATAGATGGAATGTCTCGCGGGCGCGAAACCACACAAGGCTACCGGGAGGCTCCACCCGGGTCGAACCCGCCCAACCGGTCCCGCTCCGCGGGACGCTAGTGGGCGGCCTCCTGCCAGCTGGCCCCGAAGCCCACTGACACGTCCAGCGGCACGGACAGATCCGCCGCGCCCGCCATCGCGGTGCGGACGAGGGCCTCCAGGGCGTCCTTCTCCCCCGGGTACACCTCGAGTACCAGCTCGTCGTGAACCTGCAGGAGCAGTCGGCTGCGCATCCCGGCGTCGGCGAGGGCTGCCTGGACGTTCAGCATGGACACCTTGACGATGTCGGCGGCGGATCCCTGTATCGGCGCATTGAGCGCCATCCGCTCGGCCATCTCCCGGCGCTGGCGGTTCTCGCTGTTGAGGTCGGGCAGGTGCCTGCGCCGACCGAGCATGGTCTCGGTGTAGCCGTGCGCCCGGGCCCGCTCCACGACTTCCGCCAGGTAGTCGCGCACTCCCCCGAACCGCTCGAAGTACTCATCCATCAGGCGCCTGGCCTCGTCGGCCGAGATCCCCAGCTGCTGGGACAGCCCGTAGGGCGACAGCCCGTACGCCAGGCCGTAGGACATGGCCTTGATGCGGCGGCGCATCTCGGCATCCACGTCACCCGGCTTGACGCCGAAGACGCGACTGGCGACGGTGGTGTGCAGGTCCTCGCCGCTGCGGAACGCGTCGATCAGCCCGGCGTCCTCGGACAGGTGGGCCATGATCCGCATCTCGATCTGGCTGTAGTCGGCCGTGAGCAGGGTCTCGTAGCCGGCTCCGACGACGAAGCAGCCGCGGATACGGCGGCCGGCCTCGGTGCGGATCGGGATGTTCTGCAGGTTCGGGTCCTGGCTCGAGAGCCGACCCGTTGCCGCCACCATCTGGTTGAACGTCGTGTGGATCCGCTGCTCGGCATCGGCGAGCGGGATCAGGCCGTCCACCGTCTGTCGCAGCTTCGAGCGGTCACGCCACCCGAGCAGCTGTTCGAGCAGGGGGTCCTCGGTCTGCGCGTAGAGCTGCTGCAGCGCCTCGGCGTCGGTGGTGTAGCCGGTCTTGATCTTCTTCGTCTTGGGAAGGTTGCGCTCCCCGAAGAGGATCTCCTGGAGCTGCTTGGGCGAGCCCAGGTTGAACGAGCGGCCGACCAGCCGGTGCGCCTCCTCCTCCGACCGTCGCATATCCGCGCCGAACTCGTCGGACAGTGCCGTCAAACCGGCCACGTCGACGGCGATGCCGGCGTGCTCCATCAGGGCAAGGACGGGGACCAACGGGACCTCGACAGCGAACAGCAGGTCCGAGGCCCCCTGCCCGACCAGCCGCTTCTCGAGCTCGATCGCCAGAGCGCGGATCGCCGAGGCCTGGGCCGCCAGGGCCGCGCTGGTGTCCTCGCCGGTGTCGAGCATCAGCTGGTCGGAGCCGGACTCGGTGTCGAGCGTCAGCCCGAGGACTCGGTGGCACACCTCTGCCAGTCCGAAGCCGCGCTGACCGGGGCTGTCGAGATAAGCCGCGAGCGCGGTGTCGATGTGGAGTCCGCCCAGTTCTCGTCCGGACGCCAGCAGTGCGAGGGCCGGACCCTTGGCGTCGTGGAAGTCCTTCGCGACCGCGGGATCGGCGAGCCAGTGGAGTGCGATCTCTGCTTGGGCCGCTGCCTCGCAGGCGAGCACGCCGACCTCTCCACGTTCGTCGAGAACGGCGATCGCGTCGATGACACCCGTGCCCTTGCCGAAGCGACCGGAAACCGCGACGGACGCGGTGCCACTGACACCGGCCAGCCACGCCGACGCCGTCGCCGACGTCAGGTCTACGACCGACGCACCCTCGTCCGCAGCCGCCTGCGCTGCTGCCTGCTCGTCCTCTCCCGAGGATGGCCGAACCTTGTCGAGCCGCTCGCGCAGGGCGCGGAACTGCAGGGTGTCGAACAACTGGTCGACGGCGGCCCGGTCCCAGGGCTCGAGGGCGAAGGTGTCGAGGTCGATGTCGAGGGGCACGTCGTCGACGAGCTGCGTGAGGTGGCGGTTGACGAGCACCTGGGGCAGCGCCGCGCGCAATGCGTCACCGACCTTGCCACCCACCTCATCGACGCGGTCGACCAGCGCACCGAGCGATCCGTACTCGCGCAGCCACTTCGCCGCCGTCTTCTCCCCCACGCCCGGAATGCCGGGCAGGTTGTCGGACGGGTCTCCGCGAAGTGCCGCATAGTCCGGGTACTGCTCCGGCGTGAGCCCGTACTTCTCCTCCACCGCCGCAGGCGTCATACGCGCCAGTTCGCTCACGCCCTTCTTCGGGTACAGCACCGTGACGCGGTCGTCGACGAGCTGGAAGGAGTCACGATCACCGGTGACGATGTCGACCTGCCAGTCGACGTCCTTGGTGCGGCGCACCAGCGTGGCGATGACGTCGTCGGCCTCGAAGCCGTCAGCAGTGATGACGGGGATCCGCAGGGCGTCGAGAACCTCACGGATGAGGTCGACCTGCCCTTTGAACTCCGCCGGCGACGCTGCCCTGTTCGCCTTGTACTCGGGGAAGGACTCCGTGCGGAACGTCTGCCGCGACACGTCGAAGGCTGCGACGACATGCGTTGGCTTCTCGTCGCGCAGCACGTTGATGAGCATCGAGGTGAAGCCGAAGACCGCGTTGGTGGGCTGCCCGGTCGTCGTCGAGAAGTTCTCGACCGGCAGCGCATAGAACGCCCGATACGCAAGGGAGTGGCCATCCAGCAGGAGAAGCCGCGACGTCGCCACGCAGTGATCCTATTCTGGCGCCATGACTTCCACTCCGGACTCGAGCGCTCCCGACTTCATGACCATGAGTCTCGGCACGCTGGCGGATCGAATGGGCGTCCGACTTAGCGAGGCACGGTCTGGCAGAGTCGCGGCCACGATGCCCGTCGAGGGCAACACCCAGCCGTACGGCCTGCTGAACGGCGGTGCAAGCGCGGTGCTGGCCGAGACACTGGGGTCGATCGCCGGAGCCATCCACGCCGGACCCGACCACGCGGTCGTGGGCCTCGACATCAACTGCACGCATCACCGGGGCGTGCGCGAGGGCGTGGTGACCGCGGTGGCCACCCCGATCAGCGAGGGCCGCACCATCGCGTCCTACGAGATCCGTATCACCGACGAGGACGGTCGACCCGTCGCCACCGCACGCCTGACCTGCCTCATCCGTCGGCTGCCGAACGCGTGAGGCCTGGAAGAATCCCCCTGAAGTTCCGGTAATGACACGGTTACGTCGTTGCCACCCGCACGTGACCTCGACGGCGTTATGCTCCCCACGCTGACCGACGTCAGCCGTGCGCGGGGACGGCCTGGACCGGCTCGCGAGCGGTCACTGGGAGGAGCGCATCGCGTGCAACGACGCATCATGGCCGCCATCGGCGCCGCCTTCGTCGCACTCGTGGCCCTGTTCGCCTTTGCGCAGCCCGCGGCTGCCGACGGGGAGCAGGTTGTCGGTCGACTGGAGAACCGCGTGGACGGAAAGAAGACACCGGTTCCCGGCGTCGTCATCACCGTCAAGGGCAGCGGATTCGAGGGCAAGGCCACCTCGGGCCCCGACGGCAAGTGGGTCGTCAAGCTTCCGAGCCAGGGCAACTTCGCCGTGACCCTTGATACGTCCACACTGCCCAAGGGTGTCGAACTGACCGACCCGTCCAAGGGCACAGTGAACACCACGGTCGAGCCGCCGTCCCTGACCCGCGTGGTCATCTTCCCGCTGGGCCAGAGCAACACGAAGACGACGTCGGTGTGGGGTCAGGCCGCCCAGTTGACCGTCTCCGGCATCGAGTTCGGTCTCCTCATCGCCCTGGGTGCGCTGGGCCTGTCGCTGATCTACGGCACGACGGGCCTGACGAACTTCGCGCACGGCGAGATCATCACGTTCGGCGCGCTCGCCGCCTGGACTCTCAACGCCGGCATGCACATACCGCTGATCCCCGCCGGAATCCTCGCGGTGATCCTCTCCGGCGCCTTCGGCTGGCTCAACAACGCAGCACTGTGGAAACCCCTGCGCAGGCGCGGAACGGGCCTGATCGCGATGATGATCGTGTCGATCGGCCTGGCGCTGTTCCTCCGCAATGTCTACCTGTTCTTCTACGGCGGCGACAAGCGCGCTTATGCCGAGTTCGCTGGCCTGGCAGGACTGGAATTCGGACCCGTCAGCCTGACCCCCACGGACCTAGCGGCCATGTTCATCGCGATCGTTGCGCTGGCTGTCGTGGTCATCGCGGTCCAGCGGACCCGTATGGGCAAGGCGACCCGAGCCGTGGCCGACAACCCAGCCCTCGCGTCCAGCGCCGGCATCAACGTGGAGCGCGTCATCACCGTCGTGTGGGTGGTGGGTGCCGCGCTTGCGGGGCTCGGCGGCATCCTGCTCGGCTTCAGCCAGCAGGTCTCCTTCCAGATGGGCTTCCAGATCCTCCTGCTGATCTTCGCGGCGGTCACCCTCGGTGGCCTCGGCACGATCTGGGGGGCGATTCTCGGCTCCATGGTCGTCGGGCTGTTCCTGCAGCTGACCACGCTGATCATCCCGACAGAGCTCAAGAGCGTGGGAGCCCTGCTCGTCCTGATCGTGATCCTCCTTGTCCGTCCATACGGCCTCCTCGGCCGACGAGAGCGCATTGGTTAGGAGGGAGGGACCATGGACTGGGGCTACATCTTCTCCGTGATGATCTCCTCGGCGTTCGGCGTCGAGGCCATCGTCTTCGGCCTTGCGGCCATCGGCATCAACATGCAATTCGGCTACACCGGCCTGCTGAACTTCGGCCAGTCGGCCTTCATGGCCATCGGCGGCTACTCCATCGCCGTGACCGTGGTGCAACTGGGCCTGAGCTTCTGGTGGGGCATCATCTTCGGGTTCATCGGCTCGGTCCTGCTGGCGCTGCTGCTGGGCATCCCGACCCTGCGCCTGCGGGCCGACTACCTGGCCATCGTCACGATTGCCGCGTCGGAGATCGTCCGCCTGCTCGTGCGGTCGGTCACCTTGAAGGGCATCTTCGGCGGCTCCGACGGCCTGCAGAGCTTCAGCAACGGCTTCTTCGCCCTCAACCCCATCCCCGAGGGCGACTACAACATGGGGCCGGTCAACTTCTCGAATCGCGAGCTGTTCGTCCTTCTGGTCGGCTGGTCGCTCATCGCCCTTGCCTGCCTCGTCACCTGGCTGCTCGTCCGCTCGCCGTGGGGTCGTGTACTGAAGGGCATCCGCGAGGACGAGGACGCCGTGCGCAGCCTCGGCAAGAACGTCTACCTCTACAAGATGCAGTCGCTGATCATCGGCGGCATGATCGGCACGGTTGCCGGCTTCGTCTTCGCGGTCGGCAACGAGGCGGTGAGCCCGGACTTCTTCGGCACCGACACCACCTTCTTCGCCTACGCCATCTTGATCCTCGGTGGCGCTGCGCGGGTTCTCGGGCCGGTGCTCGGCACGGTCATCTTCTGGGCCATCATCCAGGGCACGGACGTGTTCCTGCGGTCTGGCATCGACGTCGGCCTGCCCGTCATCTCGCTCATGACCGGCTCTCAGGCCGCCGTCATCCGCTTCATCCTCGTCGGACTGGGGATCATGCTCCTCATGATCTTCCGACCACAGGGAATTCTCGGCGATCGAAAGGAGCTGGCGCTCGATGCCCGATAACGAAGCAGCGCCCGGCAGCCGCAAGGAGGCCGCCGTCCGCGCCCTCGCCGACGTGCCTCGGTCACCCGGCTCGGCGAAGCCTGACCCGATCCTGGTCGCCGACAACGTGGTGCGCCGCTTCGGCGGACTCACCGCCGTCGAGGTCGATCACGTCGAGATCCAGCGCGGCGCCATCACCGCACTGATCGGTCCCAACGGAGCCGGCAAGACCACCTTCTTCAATCTGCTGACCGGGTTCGATGTGCCGGACTCGGGCAGCTGGCTCTTCAACGGCAAGGACCTCGCCGGCGTCCCCGCCTACAAGGTCGCCCGGCTGGGAATGATCCGCACGTTCCAGCTGACGAAGGCGCTCTCGCGCATGACGGTGCTGGAGAACATGCGGCTGGGTGCGACGGGCCAGAAGGGCGAGAAGATCCTGTCGTCCATGTTCAAGTTCACGTGGGGCAAGCAAGAAAGGGGCATCACCGATCGCGCCGACGAGCTCCTCAAGCGATTCAACATGTACGAGAAGCGCGGCGACTTCGCCGGCTCGCTCTCCGGCGGCCAGCGCAAGCTCCTGGAGATGGCGCGGGCACTGATGACGCAGCCCGAGATGGTCATGCTCGACGAGCCCATGGCAGGCGTGAACCCCGCGCTCACCCAGTCCCTGCTCGGCCACATCAAGGACCTTCGGGAGCAGGGCATGACCGTTCTGTTCGTCGAGCACGACATGGACATGGTCCGCGACATCAGCGACTGGGTCATCGTCATGGCTCAAGGCCGCGTGATCGCCGAGGGCCCGCCCGAAGAGGTCATGCAGAACGAGGCCGTCATCGTCGCGTACCTCGGCGGGCACCACGACAAGGCGCTGACAACTTCCGGCGTCTCCTTCACCGATGAGGCCCAGCCATGAGCGATCAGCTGCCCGGCGACCAGCCGCAGTACGTCTCCCCCCACCAGCGCGAGGTCCAACTCGACCTAGACGCCTCGCAGCGGGACGAGCCGACGACCCTCAGCGGCTCGGAGATCCAGGACCGCAACGCGCACATCGAGGGGGCCCGCGACGCGCTCGTGGTGGCTGACGACGTCATTGCCGGCTACATCCCGGGCGTGAACATCCTCAACGGGTCGGACCTCTACGCGAAGTCCGGCGAGCTCGTCGGCATCATCGGCCCGAACGGAGCAGGCAAGTCGACGCTCCTGAAGGCCATGTTCGGCCTCGTGCGCGTGCGATCGGGGCGGGTGACGCTGGCCGACCAGGACATCACCAACGTCCGTGCCGACCAACTCGTGAACCTGGGCATCGGCTTCGTCCCCCAGTCGAACAACGTGTTCCCGTCCCTGACCATCCAGGAGAACCTCGAGATGGGCTGCTACCAGGCGCCCAAGAAGTTCCCCGAGCGGTTCGAGTTCGTCTGCGACCTGTTCCCCGCGCTCGGGGAGCGTCGCGCGCAGCGCGCTGGGCAGCTGTCCGGCGGTGAGCGGCAGATGGTCGCCATGGGCCGGGCCCTGATGATGGATCCGTCGGTTCTGCTCCTCGACGAGCCCTCCGCCGGCCTGTCTCCCGCCTTGACCGACGAGGTCTTCGTGCGCGTCAAGGAGATCAACGCAACGGGCGTGACGGTCATCATGGTCGAGCAGAACGCGATGCGCTGCCTGCAGATCGTCGACCGTGGCTACGTGCTCGACCAGGGCCGCAATGCCTACACCGGCACAGGCCGCAGCCTCGCGACCGACCCCAAGGTCGTGCAGCTCTACCTGGGCACCCTGGCCAAGGCCTAACCCCCTCCGCCGAGAGGCAGGCACTGGTCGTCAAACCGCCCTCTTGGCGGGTCAAGGGCAACCACAACCTGGCTGTCGGCGGGTTGTGGACAGCTGCTTGATCGGCACAGGTAGGCGGGCGACGCTCCACACGTGCCAGATCCGCAACGCATTGCCGCTACAGCGCACGCCGTCTCCTTGCTCCCCCTGCCGGCCAGCCAGGCCGATCTTGCCGCCGTCGGTGTGGCACGGGGTCGGATTCGAGCCGCCCGCGATGCCGGTGAGCTGACGCCGGTGCGCCGGGGATTCTGGGTCCCGACGTCTGTGTGGCTCGCGGCGACGGCCGCAGACCGGCACGAACTCGAGCTGAGGGCGGCCCTTCGTGCCTTTCCCGGGGCCTGGGCCAGCAGGTCGTCCGCCGCCCGACGCCTGGGACTGCCCACGTTCGACGAACCTTCACCGGTCGGTGACCAGCCACATGTGCACCTCAGCCGCGCCGGGACCACGTGGCGCGAGCCCGGTCTGACCGTGCACGGAAACGAGGTCCCAGAGGCCTTCATCGAGCCCATCGGCAGGCTCCTCAGCACGAATCTCGTGCGCACAGCGATCGAGACCGCCGCGGTTCCGTCGCCGCGTCGGGCCCTGGCCGTCATCGACGCCGCCATGCGGCTGCACGTCGGCAAGGATGCTCCAGATGTGCGGTGGGCGGTCCGCGATCCCAGCTGCCGAGACAGGGCGTGCGCGCTGTTCGATGCCGCCGTGGCGCCGTTCTCACGGCACCGTTGGGTGACCACGGTGCGCGAAGCGATTCAGCTGGCCGACCCTGCCGCGGAGTCCGTGCTGGAGTCGATGTCGCGCTGGTCGATCATGGCCGCGGAACTTCCGGCTCCCCAGTGCGGGGTGCCCCTGCTGGGCGACGACGGGGTCGTCTATTGGGTTGACCTGCTGTGGGAGGACCGAAGACTCATCGGCGAGGCCGACGGTCGCGCCAAGTACACGTCAGTCGACGATCTGGTCGCCGAGAAGCGTCGGCAGGAGGCGCTGAGCGGCGCGGGCTACCAGATTGTCCGCTGGGGCTGGGACGAAGGCGTGACGCGCCCAGAGATCATGATCGAACGCCTCCGGCGCGCCCTGCGGTCTTGACGGCCGACAGCAAGGCTGTGGTCGTGAATCCCCCCAGAAAGAGCCCGGATCACGACCGCAGCCTGGCTCTCGGCGGGAGGGGGGAACATGACTGTGGGGGCCGCCCCGAAGGACGACCCCCACAGACGCGAACTACTGTCAGCCAGCCGAGTTCGGGCCGATGCCCTGCTTGACCAGCTCCTGGATGATCTGAGCCGACTCATCGAAGCCGATGAGCACGATCGCCTCAGCACCGGCAGCCTTGACCTTCGCGACGTCAGCCGAGAAGTCCGTGGCCTTCGGGTCGTAGACGACCTTGGAGACAACCTCTCCGCCGCCCTCGGTGACCGACTTCTCGACGTTGGCCGCGAGGCCGTCGCCGTAGGAGTCCTGGAGCTGCATGATGGCGACCTTGGTGTAGCCATCCGACAGGACCAGCGAGCCGACGAACGCGCCCTGAAGCACGTCAGACGGAGCGGTACGCCAGTACAGGCCGTGGTCCGGAGCCGTCGTCAGAGCGGGCGAGGTGTTGGCGGGCGAGATCATCAGGACACCAGCGTTGGTGACCTGATCGAGCACGGCCAGCGTGGAGCTGGACGAGGCTGCACCGATCAGCACATCGGGGTTGAGCGGCAGCAGACGCTTGACGGTCTGCGGGCCGGTCTGCGTCGACGTGTCGCCGGAGTCGCCCTCCTGGAGCACGACCTTGTCGGCAGTCGCAACGCCCGGGATACCGCCAGCGGCCTTGATGTCGTTGATGGCGAGCTTGACGCCAGCAACCTCGGGTGGGCCGAGGAAGGCAAGCGAACCGGTGACCGGCAGGAAGGTGCCGACCGTCCAGGTGCCGTCATTGGCACCCTTTTGGGCGACGCCGTCGATGGCGTTGGCCGTTCCCTCGGGCTTGATGTCGCCCTTCTGGAACTGCACCGTGTCGGTCAGCGTGTTTTCCGGGCCGAACTGGTAGACGCCGATGGTGGCCGTCGTCGGGTCACCGGCATCCCAGAAGTTCATGTTGCCGGACTTGCCGTTGTAGTGGATCTTCTTGCCGGCCGCGATGGCGTCCAGGCACTCTTTGTACGTGGCGCAGTTGTCCGGGCCATTGGTGATGGCGACCAGCTGCTTGGCCACGTCGACGCCCGCATCGGACTTCGCCTGGGCAGCGCCAAGGGCGGCCACCATGACGGCGTCGTACGACTCAGGACCGTACGCGAAGTCCTTCAGGTTCGGGTCGACCTCGAGCATGGCCGCCTTGAAGTCGGCAGTCTGCTCGGCGCCCGGGATGGTGCCCTTGACGCCGTTGAGGGTGCCCGCCGGGAGCTTCTCGCCCAGGGCATTGCCCGTGTTGCCGTCAACCAGGTAAAGCGGCGTGCCGGTACTGGCCGGTGCTGCGCTGCTCGCGGGAGCAGCGCTGCTGGCCGGTGCTGCACTGCTGGCAGCCGCTGCCGCGCTGCTCGCCGGCGCTGCGCTGGAGCTGGACTCGCTGGATGAGCTACTACCGCCGCAGGCGGCAAGAGCCAGCGAGGCAACACCGAGCACAGCGGCCGACGTAAAGACCGTGGTGCGCTTCATGCAGTCTCCTTGACAAATGACAAGCGACGGCGGCTACCGTCGCGTGGCGATACCTTACGTGCCCCCTATTACCGTCACGTAACCAGTGGTGACATTGATGCGGCATCGTGACCTTGCCGAGGACCATTCACATCAACTCTGTGGGGAAATCCCGACAATTCGCACAGCCGCCTCGGCCAGAGTGATCCGGCCATCCATGGCCGCCTTCCGCAGGAAGGCGAACGCCTCAGGCTCGCTCATCCCCTCGGTCGTCTCCAGGTGCCGCTTGGCCCGATCGACCACTTCGCGGGCCGCCTGACGATCCCGGAGCGTGGCGATCTGGGCGTCCAGGTCGCGCATCTGCTCCCAGCGCGCGACCGCGACCTCGATCGCGGGGCCGAGGTCCGCCTTGCCGAATGGCTTCACCAGGTAGCCGAGCACCCCCGCATTGGCGGCCCGCTCGACGGTCTCGCGCTGGCTGAAGGCGGTGACCATCACGACCGGCGCCAGCCCGTCAGCGATGATCTCCTCGGCGGCCGACAGCCCGTCCCGTCGCGGCATCGCCACGTCCATGAAGACGACGTCCGGGCGCAGGGATCGGGTGAGGTCGACGGCCGCCTGCCCGTCGCCGGCCTGGCCGACGACGTGGTAGCCGCACTCCCCCAGCAACTCGACCAGATCCATCCGGATGAGCGCCTCATCCTCGGCCACGAGCACGGTCACTGCCATGGTCGAGAGCCTAGGCCCGGGCGGTAACCTTGCTGCCGCGCCCCGGTATCCCAACCGGCAGAGGAAGCGGTCTCAAACACCGTCCAGTGTGGGTTCAAATCCCACCCGGGGCACGCACTGGCGGCCGTTCAGCCGCCATGCAGTTGGACGGGTCAGGCTGGTGCCCACGCCTACTGGGAGTCGCGCTCCTGCCGAGTCTGCTCAAGTTCCCCGCGGACCGCCGCCAACTGGCTCAAGACGACTTCGTACTGGTTCAACGCCGCAGCGGACTCCCGGGAGTATCGCTCGAGGTCCGCCAGGGCCGCGTCACGTTCCCGCCGCACCTGCCCGAGAGCGGCCGCGGCTCTAGCCTGCTCGGTCTGGGCACGGGCCTGCACGTCGTCGCGCTGCGCTCGGATCGTCTCCCGGTCGGCCAGCACCGCCTCGCGGTCTTGGAGGACGGCTTCGCGGTCGCCCAGAACGGCTTCACGATCGGCCCGGACCGCATCGCGATCGGCCACCACGGCGTCCATGTGTCCACGCAGAGAGTCGAGTTCGGCGCGCAGGGTGTGGAGTTCGGCGATCGCATTGTCCCGCTCGTCAGTTGAGGCCGGTTCCGGAGCCGCCGCCTGGACGAGGCTCGGCCGACCCCATGAGGTAACGCTCCATTGACGGAAGGCAACGAGCCGTCGGTGAGCCTCGCCGGGATCGAGGACCTGGATCGAGTGCTCCCACGTGAGGACAAGCGGTCGGAAGCCCTGCATGGCGACTGCGGCGACGAAGCGGTCGTGCGCCCATGCCGGCACGTAGGCATCGATCACCGGTGTCGCATCACCCAAGTTCGCAAACGCTAGGTCGAGCAGCTCCCCGTCGAGTCCCTGCCGAAAGATCGCCTCGTAGGCGACGTCGAGAGAACGGTCCGTTACGCCCGCGAGGACCTGAGCGAGGGCCGCCGACGCCAAGGTCGGTCCTCGCTTGACGGCCTTCAGCACGCGATCGAGGCCGACGTAGACCGTGCCGCGCATCTGGAGAAGCTGGTTGGCTTTGAACGTCTTGCCGAACGAGCCAGGCTGGATGAGAAGGTACGCATCGCGGACTGCCCGGCCGAGGTGATAGACCACGCGGGTCGTCGCCTCGCCATCGTCCTTCGCGCCCTTGGCGATCAGCCGGTAGGCGAACCCGTCGAGGACGCATAGCTCGCGGATGGCTCTGTCCTCCGGAAGGCGGACGACCTCGCCGTCAGGAAGGGCGAACTCACGGAAGGCCTTGCCCCGCGTCTGCATCAGCACCGGCGTGGACAGGACCAGAACGCCGTCGTCGGACAGGCAGCCGACCAGGTGCTCGATGAGTTCTGCCTGCCGCTCCACGTGCTCGAACCCCGACTCGAGGAGGATCACGTCGAAGGACTCGGCCCATGGTCGGTCCAGCGGGCCCTCGACGAAACTGGCCGCCGGAACCAGAATGCGCGCCCGCTCGAGGGCCCCCTCGTCGAGGTCCACCCCCACCACGCGATGCGCACCCGCCCAGAGCGCGAAGCCGCAATGGAAGCCCGCGCCGCAACCGACGTGCAGGAAGCGACGCCCGGCGAGCGAGGGCAGGTTCAACGAGGCAAGCGCCTCCCAGGTCGCCTCATCAGCCAGGCTCGGCGGCATGGCCGCCGCAGGCACCCCGGTGAACTCCTCCTCGACCACGCGCGAAGTCTAGGCGGGCGGCGTTCAACGTCGCCTCCCCCGCCAGTCCGCCGTAGGCTGACAAGACGACCAAAGGGGGCTATTCCATGAATCGTCGCGCACTCTCACTGGCATTCGTCGCCATGATCGCACTCGGTGTCCCACTGCTCGCGGGTTGCGGCGGTGTCCAGGGGGCCGTCGAAAAGGCAGCCGGCGACGCGATCGGCGGCAACGTCGACATCAACAGCAAGGGACTGTCGATCACGGACAGCAACGGCAACCAGGTGCAGCTCGGTGAGGACGTGACCATGCCCGGGAACTGGCCGGCAGCGGTGCCGCAACTCGAAGGCGGAAAGCTCGTCTCGGTGATGGTTGCTGGGGACGGCGCCAGTGCCAATGCGATGTGGACCACGGACGCTGCAGTTGCCGATGCCGCGAAGTCCTACTCGGATGCGTTGATCGGCGCCGGCTTCACTGCGGACCAGAACGCCAACGCCGCGGGGGCCGAAACCGGCCAGTTCTCGGGCAACGGCTACACGGTCAACATGGTCGTCAGTGGGTCGGGCGATACGACCAGCGTGCTGGTCAACGCCGAGAAGTCCGGGGCTTCGGCATCCGCCTCGTAACGGACGGCCCGGCTACTTCTCGATGACAAGGCGCGGCTTCAGTTCGGCCAGTCGCGCAAGCAGCCCGTTGACGAAGGAAGCCGACTCGTCCGTCGACAGGTCCTGGGCGAGGTTGACTGCCTCGGAGATCGCCACCGCATCCGGCACCTCGTCGCGCCACAGCAGCTCATAGGCACCGATGCGCAGGATCGCCCGGTCGACGGTGGGCATCCGGTCAAGGGACCAGCCCATCGAGTAGCTGCCGAGGAGTTCGTCGATGTAGCCCTGATGCGCGAGCACGCCCTCGACGAGCTCGTTCACGTAGTCGTTCAGGGCCGACTGGCCCTCGTCGGACCTCCGCGACACGGTCGCCGCCATGATCTCCGTGGACGGGACGCCGCGGATGTCCGCCTCGTAGAGGACGTCGAGCGCGCGCTTGCGCGCCTTGCTGCGAGCGGACATGGGTTCAGCTGCTCGTTCCGGGTCAGTCGTTCACGCGGCCGAGGTACGACCCGTCGCGCGTGTCGACCTTGACCTTGGTATCCGACTCCAGGAAGAGCGGGACCTGGATCTCCGCGCCGGTCTCGAGGGTCGCCGGCTTGGTGCCGCCCGTGGAGCGATCGCCCTGAAGGCCAGGCTCGGTGTAGGTGATCATCAGCTCGACCGACGCGGGCAGCTCGATGTAGATCGGCACGCCGACGTGGGTGGCCACCGTGGCGGTCTGGTTCTCGAGCAGGTACCTGGACATCTCGCCCACGACCGCGGACGGCACGTTCACCTGGTCGTAGGTCTGGGTGTCCATGAAGACCCAGTCCTCGCCGTCCTTGTAGAGGTACTGCATCTCGCGCTTGTCGACCGTCGCGGTCTCGATCTTCAGGCCGGCGTTGAACGTCTTGTCGACGACCTTCCCCGTCAGGACGTTCTTGAGCTTGGTGCGCACGAAGGCGCCGCCCTTGCCGGGCTTGACGTGCTGGAACTCGACGACGGTCCAGAGGACGCCGTCCATGTTCAGGACAAGGCCGTTCTTCAGGTCATTGGTGGTGGCCACGCGAGTAACTCCTGTGCGGTCGCCCGTCAGCCCACGACGAGCAGGTCGCGAGGAGCCTCGGTGAGGATCCGTGGACCGGCGTCGGTGACGACGAGGGTGTCTTCGATGCGAACTCCCCCGCGCACGGTGAGGTAAACCCCCGGCTCGACGGTGATCGCCATGTTGGCGTCGATCGTACCCGTCGATCGGGGCCCGATCATCGGCGCCTCATGGATGTCCAGGCCCACCCCGTGCCCGAGGCCATGCGTGTAGTCGTCGCCGAATCCGGCAGCGGTGATCGGCTCGCGGGCCGCGCCATCGATGTTCAGCCGTGCCGCGCCCGGCACGTAGTGCCTCGTGGCGGCAGCCTGCGCGTCGCGAACGACCTCGTGGACACGAACTTGCCACGGCTCGGGATCGGCCCCCACGACGAACGTGCGGGTCATGTCCGCGTGGTACCCGTCCACACGGGCGCCGGCATCGATCACGAGGAGATCACCGCGCTCGAGGGCCCTGCGGCCAGGCTCGTGGTGCGGGATGGCCGAGTGCGCTCCGGCCGCCACGATCGAGTCGAACGCACGATCCTCAGCCCCGAACTCCCCGAACAGCTGCTCCAGCCGTCGGGCGAGGGCGACCTCGACAGCGCCCACCTCGATCTCCGCGGCCAGAGCGCTGAATGCCGCAACCGTGATCGCGCAGGCCGTGCCCAGCGCCGCAAGCTCCTGCTCGTCCTTGACCGCGCGCAGCCGCTCCACGAGGGGGTCCCCGACCGAAACAGACAGTCCGGTATCGCGCAGGCCGTTGAACTCAGCGACCCCGAGGCCCGGCTCCACGAGTACCGGTCGGCGCGCAACCGTACGAGCCACCGCCTCGAGGGTGTCGCGATCGACCACCACGGGCAGGTCGGGGGTCTGCTCGGCCACCTGGTCCTGGTAGCGGCCGTCGGTGCCGATGACGTCGTCGGACGGGTCCGTGCCGACGACGAGGACGGCGTTGCTGCCCGAGAACCCGGTCAGGTACCGAACGTTGGAGAGGTTGGTAACGATCATGAGCCGGCCGACGTCCTGGTCGGACAGCAGCGCCCGCAGCCGGTTGCGCCGCTCCGCGTGACCGTTCGCTGCCGTCATTCGGAGATCAGCGTGGCCACCGCGCGCAGTGCCAGTCGGTAGGAGTCGATGCCGAATCCCGCAATCGTGCCGGTCGCGACGCCGGAGACCACCGACGTGTGGCGGAACTCCTCGCGAGCCGCCGGGTTGGAGATGTGCACCTCCACCAGTGGCGTGGTGACGAGGGCGCATGCATCACGCAGGGCGTACGAGTAGTGCGTGAACGCCGCAGGGTTGATGACGACGGCGGCGCCTTCGTCCTGGGCCCGGTGCAGCCAGCCGATGAGCTCAGCCTCGTCGTTGGTCTGCAGCACCGTTGCGGTGAGGCCAAGCTCCTCGGCCGTCCGCACGCACTCTTCGGCGAGGTCCGCGAAGGTCGTGTGGCCGTAGATCTCGGGCTCACGGGTGCCGAGGCGGTTCAGGTTCGGTCCGTTGAGGACGTAGACGTGCGACATGCCGCGAACTCTACGCGGCAGGGTCGCTGATCGACGCGTACGCAGCCGCGAGCAGGGCCGGGTCAGGACCCTCCCAGATTGCGGGGTGTCCGATTCCCTGGAGCACCACGAAGCGGAGCAGGGATCCACGCGCCTTCTTGTCGATGGCCATCGCCGAGTAGAGCGCGTCCCACTGACCCGCTGCATAGGTGGTGGGAAGTCCCAGTGACGTCAGGACTTCTCGATGCCGGTCAACCTCGGCCGGGGATAGTCGCCCGCCAAGCGCCGCGAGCTCAGCGACGTACATCATCCCGACGGACACGGCCGCGCCGTGGCGCCAGCGGTAGCGCTCGCGCTTCTCGACCGCGTGCCCGAAGGTGTGCCCGTAGTTGAGGACCTCACGTCCGATGCTGCCGTCTCCGAGGGTCGCCGAAGTCTCGCGGAAGTCGGCACCGACGACGTCCGCCTTCACCTGCACGGCACGCCTGACGAGGTCCGGCAGGAGGTCTCCGACCACGTCGGTTGATCCGAAGGGGTCGCGTTCGACGTCGTCGAGGATCGTGGGGTCGGAGGTGAAGCCGACCTTGACGACCTCCGCCATGCCCGCCAGCAGGTCGTTGCGCGGCAGGGTCTCCAACGCGTTGACGTCGCAGATCACCCCGGCCGGACTCCAGAACGAGCCGACGAGGTTCTTGCCCGCCGCGGTGTTGATGCCGGTCTTGCCACCGACGGCTGCGTCGACCATGCCCAGAAGGGTGGTGGGCACCTGAACGACGCGGATGCCGCGCAGCCAGGTGGCAGCGACGAATCCAGCGAGGTCCGTCGTCGCGCCGCCGCCGAGGCCCACGACCGCGTCACTTCGCGTGAAGCCAGCGCTGCCGAGCACCGACCAGCAGAAGGCGGCAACCTCCGCCGTCTTCGCGTCCTCTGCCTCGGGCACCTCGATGAGGGTGACCTCGAACCCAGCCTCCTGGAGGTCGCTGCGGACGGCCTCGGCTGACGTCAGGAGGGCGCCGGGGTGGATCACGGCAACCCGCTGGGCACCCGCCAGCATGGACGGCAGGTGGGCGAGCAGGCCACGTCCGATCACCACGTCGTAGTCGCGCTCGGCGCGGACGCGGATGACGGTGTCAGTCACGGCGCACCGCCTTCACGACCTCGTCGGCGACCTGCTTGACGCTGCGCCCGGAGGTCTCGACCACGTCGGTCGCGACCGCGCTGTAGATCGGCTCGCGCCTCTCCAGCAGGGTCGCCAACGTGCCGCGCACGTTGCCGAGCAGCAGCGGTCGGGCCTGATTCAGGCCCACGCGCTGCGCGGCATCGTGGAGGCTGACCTTCAGCCACACGACCCGATGGCCGGCGAGTCGTTCCTGGGTCTCGGGGCGGAGAACGGCACCACCACCGAGCGCGAGCACCGCATCGTCGACAGCCAGACAGCGGGCAACAGCATCGGCCTCGAGATCGCGGAACGCGCCCTCGCCGCGGTCGACGAAGAAGTCGGCGATCGTCATGCCTGTCTCGTCCTCGATGACGCGGTCAGAGTCAACGAATGGCACCTTGAGCGTGCCCGCGACGCGCTTTCCGACCGAGCTCTTGCCGGCACCCGGAGACCCGATGAGGACCACGACGGGAGGCATCAGCGAACGGAGAGGTTGTCGAGGTAACCCTGCAGGTTCCGACGCACCTCATCGACGGTGTCGCCACCGAACTTCTCGAGCATCGCGTCGGCGAGGACCAGCAGGACCATGGCCTCCGCGACGACGCCGGCGGCCGGGACCGCACAGACATCGGAGCGCTGGTTGATCGCGGGAGCCGCCTCACCCGTCACGACGTCGACCGTGCGAAGGGCCTTGGGGATCGTCGAGATGGGCTTCATCGCCGCGCGCACCCGGAGCACCTCGCCCGTCGACATCCCGCCCTCGGTGCCACCTGACTTGCCCGAGGTGCGCTCGATGCCCTCGGCGCCAGCCACGATCTCGTCCTGGGCCAGCGACCCTCGGATCTCGGCGAGGTGGAAGCCGTCGCCGAACTCGACGCCCTTGATCGCCTGGATGCCCATCAGGGCGCCGGCAATCCGCGAGTCGAGACGACGATCCCAGTGCACGTGACTGCCCAGCCCCGGCGGCAGTCCGTAGACGACGACCTCGACGACTCCTCCGAGGGTGTCACCGTCGCGGTGGGCGGCAGCGATCTGTTCCTCCATGGCGGCGGCGGCCTGCGGCTCAAAGCACCGCACGGGACTCTCGTCGATGGCCTGCAGATCCCCGGGGAGCGGAAGCGGCGCAGTGTCCGAGACGGCTGCGGGCCCGATGCGTACGACGTGACTGAGCACCTCGATGCCGCCCGCCTGCCGCAGGAACGCGCGAGCGACCGCCGCAAGGGCGACCCGAGCTGCCGTCTCGCGGGCGCTGGCCCGCTCGAGGATGGGTCGGGCGTCGGTGAAGCCGTACTTCTGCATTCCGGCAAGGTCGGCGTGGCCGGGGCGGGGGCGGGTCAGCGGCGCGTTGCGCCCAAGCTCGGCGATCACGTCGGCATCGACGGGATCAGGAGACATCACCAGCTCCCACTTGGCCCACTCGGAGTTGCCGACCTCGATCGCCACCGGCCCGCCGAGGGTGAAGCCGTGCCGCACCCCGCCGAGTACCCGCACCTGATCGCGCTCGAACTTCATGCGGGCGCCGCGACCGGCTCCGAGCCGTCGACGTGCGAGATCCACATCGATGTCTGCGGTCGTGACGGCGATGCCGGCCGGCAGGCCCTCGGCGATCGTCACGAGGGCAGGACCGTGCGACTCCCCTGCCGTCAGCCAGCGCACCATGACGCTGATCCTTCCAGATGGGCCGACCGTCGCCGCACGCAGGAACCGTGACGTCAGGCGGGCAGCGCGGCCCGCATCACCTCGGGGGACGGCTCCCGGCCGGTCATCAGGCGCACCTGCTCCATTGCCTGCCACAGCAGCATGTCGCGCCCGCTCGCCACCACCGGGCCTCCCCACGCGCCCGCCAGGGCGGACGGCCAGGGGTGGTAGGACGCGTCGAGTAGTGCACCTGTGGCCATCGGACCCACCACCGCCCAGGTCGCGGCCGCGTCGCCAGGCAGCGTTGAGACGACGACATCGGAATCGACGAGCTCGACAGAGGGTGCGATTCCGGACGTCGTCATCCGCATGCCGAGTCGGGTCCCGAGGGCGGCCGCCTCCATTGCCGCTCCGGGTCGTCGAGCGCACACCGTCACCGCCGTCACGCCGAGACGTGCCAGCGCAGCGAGGGCGCTCCGGGCGGTTGCTCCCGCGCCCAGCACCGTGGCGGTCGACGGAGTCCCATGCAGGCCCGCCACGGTCAACGCCTGCGTCATGCCGTAGATGTCGGTGTTCACGCCGCGCCACCCTGCAGGCGCCGGGAGCACCGTGTTCACCGAGGCGATGGCACGCGCGGCCTCGTCCACCTCGACGAGCAGCGGGAGCACGCACTCCTTCAACGGCATCGTCAGGGACAGCCCCACCCAGGAGTCATCGAGTTCGGCCACGAATGCCGGCAGCTGCCGCTCGGAGACGTCGATGGCCTCGTAGGTCCAGTCGAGCCCCAACTCCGCATACGCCGCCCGGTGGAGCGCAGGCGAGAGCGAATGGGCGATTGGTGACCCGAGCACTGCCGCCCGACGCATGTCAGCCGGTCCCGGTCGGGGTGGGTGTGGGCGACTGGGACTGCTTCTCGAAGGACGACAGGTTCTGCTGGTACTGCTTCTTCAGTGCGAGGAACTCCTCATAGGTCTTGGCGAACTTCGTCTCCCGACTCGCGGGATCGATGAGCACGAAGTACAGCCACTTGCCCTTCGGCGGGTCGAGCGCTGCGTCGATGGCCGCCTCACCTGGGGAGTTGATCGGACGCGGCGGCAGTCCGCGACGCAAGTAGGTGTTGTACGCCGACGGCGTCTTCAGCTGGTCCTCGCTCAACTGCAGCCGGGTGACGCCGAGGGCGTACGACACGGTCGAGTCCAGTTGAAGCGGCATGTCGGCGGCCAGCCGGTTGTAGATGACCCTCGCGACCTTGCCGAAGTCGGCGGGCGCGGCCTCGGCCTGCAGCAGCGACGCCACGATCATGACCTGGTAGGGGCTCAGCCCGACGTCCTTGGCCCGCTGCTCGATGGACAGGTCCCCACTCGCCTGGTTGAAGCGCTTCACCAGGTTGCGCAGCAACGACCGCGCGGTCTCGCTTCCGCTCAGGTCGTAGCTCGCGGGGAACATGAAGCCCTCGGGCCGGTTCTTCGCCCACACCGGCAGGTCGAGTTGCTTGGGGTCCTGAAGGACCTTCTGGAAGTCGGACTTCGGCAGTGACGTCGCCTTGGCGGCGGCGTTCACCGTCTGCTCGAGGCGGATCCCTTCCGGCAGGACGAGACGGCTGTCGGCGCGGGACTGCGGGTCCAGCATCAACTCGAGCGCGGACGCCGAGCTCATCTGCTCGCGCAGCGTGTACCTCCCGGGCCCGATAGCGGCGGCGCGGTCATCGAGAGCAGCCGCACTGACGAAGGCATCGGCCGTGAGGACCACTCCAGCCTTCTGCAGCTTCTGCCCGATCTCGGTCAGCGTGTCGCCCCGCCCGACGACCACGACCGCCTCGCCGGAACCCGAGCCCGCGTAGTCGTTCGCATCACCGTTCCCGCGCTGCAGGACGAAGGCGGCAGCGACCATCCCGAAGAGGAGGCCGATCGCAATGATCGCCGCCACGAACTTCCCCCAGGTGCGTCGGTGGCGCGACGGGGGCAGCGGGCTCGCCGTCATGAACGGCTCAAGCTGGCTCAACGTCGCCTCCCTCCGCAGTCGTGCCGACCCGGTGACCCGGGATCGTCGTCGTGGCCTGTTCCTGGTCGAGCGCGGCCTGCAACACGATGACAGCCGAGGCGCTGTCGATCCGTGACCGCGACTGGCGTGTCGTGCGGCCCGCCTCGTGAAGGCCGCGTTGGGCCTGCACGGTGGACAGCCGCTCGTCGATCAGACGGACGGGGACCGGCACTCGTTCCGCGAGTGACGTGGCCCACACGCGCGCAGTGCTCGCTGCGGCCCCCTCCTCCCCGCTCAGGTGCAGCGGAAGCCCGACGTAGACCTCGATCGCCTCCCACTCCGCCACCAGGGCGTCGAGAGCTTCGAGCGACGAGTCACCCGCCGGCACAGCGTCCAGCGGCACGGCGAGGATGCCCGTGGCGTCGCTGCGGGCAACGCCGATCCGAACGGACCCGACGTCGCACGCTAGGCGCACGCCCGAACGCACCGGCTAGGCGCCCGTGCGTTCGCGGATCATGGCCTCGACAGCGGCAAACGCAGCATCGATGCCATCGGGATTCGTGCCGCCACCCTGGGCGACGTCGTCCTTGCCGCCGCCGCGGCCGTCGATGCTCGGGGCCGCGGCCTCCAGCACAGCCTTGGCGGTGACGCCGAGCGCGATGGCCTGCGGCGATGCGCCGGCGATGATCGACACCTTCCCGTCGGTGGCAGCCGCACCGATGACCACGACCGGGATGTCGTGCCGGGCGCGACCCTTCGTCTTGTTGAGCAACTCACGGAGGTCGTTCGCCGAGGTCCCCTCGGGTGCGACGAAGTCCCACATTCGGACCGGGCCGACGTCCTTGCCCTCGCCGATGATGCCGTCGAGGCTCGTCGTGAGCTGCGCGCTGCGTACCTTCGCGAGATCGCGCTCCGCCGCCTTCAGCGAGGTGATGGTCTTCTCGATGCGCTCGACGAGCTGGTCCGCCGGCGCCTTGACAAGCTCGGAGAGTCGGTTGACGAGGATGTGCTCGCGCGCCAGGAACTGATACGCATCCGCGCCGACAAGCGCCTCGACACGACGCACTCCCGCGCCGATCGATCCCTCCGACAGGAACGTCACGACACCGAGTTGGCCGGAGCGCTGCGCATGCGTGCCACCGCACAGCTCGTGGGCCCAGTCGCCAACCGAGACGACCCGCACCTTGTCGCCGTACTTCTCGCCGAACAGCGCCATCGCGCCCATCGCTCGAGCGTCCTGCTGCGACATCGTCTGCGCCGACACGCTCAGGTCGTCGATGAGTACCTCGTTGACGCGCTGCTCGACCTCGCGCATCGTCTCCGGGCGCACTGGGCCGGCCGACGGGAAGTCGAAGCGCAGTCGGCCTGGCGAGTTCTCCGAGCCCATCTGCGTCGCGGTGTCACCCAAGTGCTCGCGGAACGCCCGATGGATCATGTGGGTGGCCGTGTGTGCGCGCGAGATCGCCCGCCGACGGGCAACATCGATCTCGCTGACGACCGTCGAGCCACTGACGAGCTCGCCATCGACGACCTCGCCGCGGTGGATGAACAGCCCCGGCACGGGCGTCTGGACGTCGTAGACGTCGACGACCGCGCCATCGTGGCTCACCAGTCGTCCGTGGTCACCGAGCTGACCGCCCGACTCCGCGTAGAACGGCGTCCGATTGAGCACGACCTCCACGTGGTCGCCAACCTTGGCCGCCAGCACCGTCTCGCCGTCCTTGACGATGCCGATGACCAATGACTCGGTCTGGGACTCCGCGTAGCCGGTGAACGTGGTGGTGCCGCCCGCCTCGAGGATGTCGCGGTAGGCGGTGGTCGCGATGAGACCGCTCTTGCGCGCCTTCGCGTCAGCCTTTGCCCTTTCGCGCTGCTGCTGCATCAGGCGACGGAAGCCGTCCTGGTCGACCGACAGGCCCTGCTCAGCCGCCATCTCGACCGTGAGGTCGAAGGGGAAGCCGTACGTGTCGTGCAGGGCGAACGCCTGGTCGCCGGAAAGCTGAGTGCCACCGGCTTGCCGAACGTTCACGGCCGCCGCGTCGAAGATCGTGGTACCCGTCCGCAGCGTCTGCAGGAACGTGGCCTCCTCGGCCACCGCGATCTGCCGCACCCGGTTCGCCCCGTCGTTCAGCTCGGGGTACTGCGGCGCCATCGTGAGCACTGTCGCGTCGACGAGCTCGCTCATCGTCGGCTCGTGCGCGCCCAGCAGCCGCATCATCCGGATCGTGCGGCGCATCAGGCGACGCAGCACGTAGCCACGACCCTCGTTGCCCGGGATCACGCCGTCGCCGATCAGAAACACGCAGGTCCGCGCGTGGTCGGCAACGATGCGCAAGGCAACGTCATCGCGCTCGTTCGCGCCGTACTTCGCACCAGTCAGTTCGGTCGCCCGGTTGAGGATGCCCAGCGTGGTGTCGATCTCGTAGATGTTGTCGACGCCCTGCAGCAGGGCTGCCATGCGCTCCAGACCCATGCCCGTGTCGATGTTCTTGGCCGGCAGCGGGCGACGGATGTCGAAGTCGTCCTTCGCGCGCACCTCGGACAGCTCGTCCTGCATGAAGACGAGGTTCCACACTTCGAGGTAGCGGTCCTCGTCGACAACCGGCCCGCCCTCGCGCCCGTGATCGGGTCCGCGGTCGTAGTAGATCTCCGAGCACGGGCCGCCCGGACCCGGAACGCCCATGGACCAGTAGTTGTCCTTCGCGTCGCGGCGCTGGATCCGGTCGTAAGGCAGTCCGGCGACGCGGTGCCAGATGTCAATCGCCTCGTCGTCATCGTCGTAGACCGTGGCCCACAACTTGTCCTCTGGGAAGCCGTAGCCGCCATCGGCGATCGAGCCGGTCAGTAGCTCCCACGCGAACGGGATCGCGCCTTCCTTGAAGTAGTCGCCGAAGGAGAAGTTGCCGGCCATCTGGAAGAACGAGGCGTGCCGGGTGGTCTTGCCTACCTCCTCAATGTCGAGGGTGCGCACGACCTTCTGCACGCTGGTCGCACGCGGGTACGGCGGCGGCGCCTCGCCCAGGAAGTAGGGCTTGAACGGGACCATGCCGGCGTTGACGAACAGCAGCGTCGGGTCGTCGAGCAGCAGCGAGGCCGATGGGACGACCTGGTGCCCGCGGTCGGCGAAGTACCGAAGGAATCGGCTTCGGATCTCGGCGGAGTCCACGGCTACTCTCCTTGCTCAGTTCGTTGGCGGGATCGGGACAGTACGTTGGACGCGGCCGCGCCCGGCGAAGGCACGCTGGGCGGGGTCCATTGGGCCGCCGAGGTGGCCAGGGCCTTGGCACTGACCACGGCGGTGACCGCGCTGGCACCCACCTGCTGCGCGCTGAGCACGACACCGCGTTCCTTGGCGTCCGCCATCGCCTGCTGGGCACGGCGATAGGCGACGATGCCTCCCGCCGCACCGATGGCGACCCACACGATCCTGCGCATGAGGCCCAACAGTAACGGGGTCGGTCAGGTCGCCGACTCAGCCGTCCTGCGGCGGACGGCCTTGACGCATCCGCCGCAGCCGTGCGTCGATGTCGCCCCACGCAACCTCGGCGCCATGACCGGACGGGTGGTAGTAGATGCGATCGGCGAGCTCGTCGGGAAGGTACTGCTGCTCGGCCACCCCACCAGGGACGTCGTGCGGGTAGACGTAGGAGCTCCCATGGCCAAGCGCGGACGCACCGGGGTAGTGCGCGTCCCGCAAGTGCGCCGGGACGCGGCCGATGCCGCCCGCCTTCACGTCCGCAGTGGCCTCGGCCAGCCCGACCACTACGGCATTCGACTTCGGTGCGAGTGCAGCGTGGATCGTCGCGTGGGCGAGAATGATCCCCGCCTCCGGCATGCCGACCATGGCAACCGCCTGTGCCGCGGCGACGGCCGTCTGCAGCACGCTCGGCTCGGCCATTCCGATGTCCTCGCTCGCGAGGATCATCAGTCGGCGCGCAACGAAGCGCGGGTCCTCCCCCGCCTCAAGCATCCGTGCCAGGTAGTGAAGAGCAGCGTCGGGGTCGCTTCCGCGCAGGCTCTTGATGAACGCGCTGATGACGTCGTAGTGCTGGTCGCCGTCCTTGTCGTAGATGATCGCCGCCTGCTGGACCGCCCGCTCGGCGTCGGCAACGTTGACGACGGTGCGCCCGTCCACCCCGGGTGAAGACGAAGCGGCCGCCGCATCGAGCCCGGTGAGTGCACGGCGCGCATCGCCATTCGCCGTGCGAACGAGATGGGCGATCGCGTCCTCCTCGACGATGACAGCGCCGCCGAGGCCACGCGGGTCGTCGATCGCCCGGCGCAGCAACTCCTCCACATGCGCGTCGGTGAGAGGCGACAGGCGGACCATCACGCTGCGCGACATGAGCGGGGCAATCACCGAGAAGCTCGGGTTCTCGGTCGTTGCCGCGATCAGGGTCACCCAGCCGTTCTCGACGGCGGGCAACAGCGCGTCCTGCTGGCTCTTGCTGAAGCGGTGGACCTCGTCGATGAACAGGACGGTCCCCCGTCCGTGCATGCCGAGGCTGTCGCGCGCACGCTCGATGACCGCGCGTACGTCCTTGACGCCGGCCGTGACCGCGGAGAGCTCGACGAAGGCACGACCGCTGCCGGCCGACATGATCTGCGCGACGGTGGTCTTTCCCGTCCCGGGCGGACCCCACAGGATGACCGAGACCACGGGTGCCTCAGCAGACGCGGTGAGCAGGGTGCGCAGCGGCGAGCCTGGCGCGAGCGCCAGGTCCTGGCCGACCACCTCGTCCACTGACCGCGGCCGCATCCGGACCGCCAACGGCGCCGACGAACGCGAGCTCGCCAGTCCGTCGTCGAACAAGGTCATGCCTGCACCCTAGGTCCGGCCCGATGCCTCGTCACTCGTGGCTGCGACATGCCGGTCTGAAGTGACCACCGTGACGAGGCATCGGGCGGATCAGCGGGGCTTGCTGCCGCCGCGCAGCAGCCCGGACCGGTAGCGACCCACCTCACGGAAGCCCAGCGCCTCGTACGCGCGCCGGCCGGCATCGTTGGCGACATACATCTCCAGCACGATGACCGGGGCGCCCTCGTCCATCGCCAGTTGCATGATCCGCGTGCAGGCGCGCCGCGCCAGGCCCTGGCCGCGACGACCGGGTGCGGTGCAGACGCTCACAATGTGCGCAGCCCCGGTTGCCTCCATGCGCTGCGCCGCCACTGAGACCAGTTCATCGCCCTCGACGACACCGACCCAGCGCACGATTCGCGGATCTCCGGGGAAGATGTGCGCGGAATCCGAGTGCGCCAGCAACGGCGCAATGCGAGAGTCATCGGGGGAAAGGTCGACTGCGTCGCTGTCTCCGATCGGCATGAGCGACGGGTCATAGACCCAGAAGCACCAGTGGCCATGATCCGGACTCTGGAGGCTTGGCGCAAGCAGCGCGAAGGCGCCCTCCGGCACGGTGACCCCATCGACTGGATGCCCTGCGGCAAGTTCCTCGATCAGTCGCGCGCATACCGCGTCGTCGGAGCCCAACGCGGTCGCCCAGACCTCGCCCGGCATCTCCGCACCGCCGATCCAGGCGACGCAGTCACCGTCCGTCAGGACAACGTCGGGCCGCTCGTCGTCGAGGGCCCAGCGGATGAACTCGTCAGTCGGCCTTAGCTGGCGCAGCGACTGGCCCGTCAATGCCCGCCTCCTTGCGCTGCTTCGGCGTGATCGGCGTCGGGGCGCCCGTCAGCGGGTCCTGGCCGCCACCGGACTTCGGGAAGGCAATGACGTCGCGGATGGACGGGGCGCCGGCCAGCAGCATGCACAGGCGGTCCCAGCCGATGGCGATGCCACCATGCGGCGGGGGGCCGAACGTGAAGGCGTCGAGCAGGAAGCCGAACTTCCCGCGTGCCTCCTCCTCGGTCATGCCAAGCATGTCGAAGACCCTCTTCTGGACGTCCCCCTGGTGGATACGGATCGAGCCGCCGCCGATCTCGTTGCCATTGCACACGATGTCGTAGGCGTAGGCGAGGGCCTCGCCCGGCGACTCCTCGAAGCGGTCGATCCAGTCCGCGTTCGGCGACGTGAAGGGATGATGCACAGCCGTCCAGCCCATGGTGCCGTCGTCCAGCTCGATCTCCTCGAACATGGGGGCGTCGATGACCCAGAGGAACGACCACTCCGCCTCGTTGATGAGCTCGAGGCGGCGGGCGATCTCCAGACGCGAGGCGCCGAGCAGTGCTCGGGCGTCCGACGCCTTGCCAGCGCCGAAGAACACGCAGTCCCCAGGGCTCGCCCCCGTCGCGGCCACGAGTCCGGCCACCTCCGCCTCGCTCAGGTTCTTGGCCACCGGGCCGCCGAGCGTGCCGTCGTCGCCCACGATGACGTAGGCGAGGCCTCTTGCCCCACGCTGCTTGGCCCACTCCTGCCACGCGTCGAACTGCTTGCGCGGCTGACTGGCCCCGCCCGGCATCACGACTGCCCCGACATACTCAGCCTGGAACACGCGGAACGGGGTGTCCTTGAAGAACTCGGTCATGTCGACGAGCTCGAGGTCGAACCGAAGGTCAGGCTTGTCGCTGCCGTACCGGCGCATCGCCTCGGCATACGTCATCCGCGGGATCTCGCCGATCTCGTAGCCGAGCACGCCGCTCCACACGGCGCGGATGACGGCCTCGCCCACCTCGATGACGTCGTCCTGATCGACGAACGACATCTCGACGTCGAGCTGGGTGAACTCCGGCTGCCGGTCCGCGCGGAAGTCCTCGTCGCGGTAGCAGCGCGCGATCTGGAAGTAGCGCTCCATCCCGCCGACCATCAGCAGCTGCTTGAACAGCTGCGGAGACTGCGGGAGCGCGTACCAGGATCCTGGCTGCAGTCGCGCAGGGACGAGGAAGTCGCGCGCACCCTCGGGAGTGGATGCGGTGAGAGTCGGGGTCTCGATCTCGACGAAGTCGCGAGCCAGCAGGACGTCGCGGGCGATCTGGTTCACCTTCGAGCGCATCCGCAGCGCGTCGCCGGTGGCAGACCGGCGCATGTCCAGATAGCGATACCTGAGCCGGATCTCGTCGCTGACAGCCACTCGGTCGTCGATCGGGAACGGCAGCGGCGCGGCAGCAGAGAGGACCTCGAGGTCGTCGACCATCACCTCGAGCGCGCCCGTCGCGAGGTCGGGGTTCTCATTGCCCTCGGGCCGCAGTTGAACGGTCCCGACGACCTTGATGCAGTACTCGTCGCGCAACGGGTGGGCGACGGCCGGATCGTGGACGACGACCTGGACGACGCCGCTGGCATCACGAAGGTCGAGGAAGGCCACGCCACCGTGATCGCGACGGCTGGCGACCCAGCCCGCCAAGGTGACCTGCGAGCCCGCGTCCTCGCGTCGCAGCGTCCCTGCCTGATGCGTCCGGATCACAGTGCTTCCTCCTGGGGAATCTTCGGGCTGACGGTGGGGTGCAGGTCGGCGGGCGGTGGGCTCCAGGTCGCCGGATCGGCCGGCTGCTGGTCGCCCGACCGGATGTCCTTGACGCTGTCGCCATCCCCGTCAGGGAACCACACGTACGGGATGCCGCGACGGTCGGCATGCCTGATCTGCTTGCCGAACTTGTCGGCCTTCGGGGCCACCTCGCACGGGATGCCGCGTGCGCGGAGTGCCTGCGCCACCGCCTCGCTGTCCCGTCGGCCGTCCTCGTCGATCACCGCCACCAGCACCGCCGACGGGACGGAGCGCGAGACCGTGACCAGGTCGCGTCCGATCAGTGCTGCTACGAGGCGGGAGACGCCAAGTGAGATGCCGACGCCTGGGAAGGTCTGCCGGCCATCGGATGCGAGCGAGTCATAGCGGCCACCCGAGGCCACGGAGCCGAAAGACTCGTAGCCGAGGAGCTGCGTCTCGTAGATCGTTCCCGTGTAGTAGTCCAGGCCGCGGGCGATCCGCAGGTCGGCGACCACCGAGCCATCGACCACCGCGTTGGCGCCGGACACCACCTGCGCGAGCTCGTCAAGGCCCTCGTCGAGCAGGTCGTTGCTGACCCCGAGCGCGCGAACCCGCTCGACGAACGATGTGTCGGGCGTGCGGATCTCGGCCAGGCGAAGGCACATCTGCGCCGCCTCGAGAGTGAGGCCGGCCTCGGCGACCAGCAGCGCGGCCACGCGTTCGGCACCGATCTTGTCGAGCTTGTCGATCGTGCGGAGGACGGCAGGCGCATCGTCGGCGCCCACCCCGACGAAGAAGCCTTCGGCGAGCTTGCGATTGCTGACCTGGATGACGGCCCTCGGTATCGGCAGCTCGGCGAGCAGCGCCGCCATCACCACGGCCATCTCGATGTCGTGGTGGAAGGCGAGAGTGTCGCGGTCGACAACGTCGATGTCGGCCTGCGTGAACTCGCGGAACCGGCCCTCCTGCGGCCGCTCCCCCCTCCAGACCTTCTGGATCTGGTAGCGGCGATAGGGGAACTCCAGTTGCCCTGCGTTCTCCACCACGTAGCGCGCAAACGGAACCGTGAGGTCGAAGTGCAGCCCGATCCCGGGATCGGCCTCGCCCTCGACCGCCTGCATGCGGCGAAGGAGGTACACCTCCTTGTCGATCTCGCCCTTGCGCAGCATCTGCTCCACGGGCTCGACGGCCCGCGTCTCCAGCGATGAGAAGCCGTGCAGCTCGAACACGCGACGGGCAGCGTCGAGCACGGCCAGTTCGGCGATGCGCCCTTCGGGCAGCCACTCGGGGAAACCCGACAGCTTCGTGACCTTGGCCATGGCTACAGCCCCCTCGTGCTGGTCGGCATGTCGCCGCCGGCCGCTGCCAGCAGTGGACGCAGGTACGGGTTGGTCGCCTTCTCACTGCCGATCGTCGTCTGCGGCCCGTGGCCCGGCAGCACCGTGACGTCGTCGTGTGCCGGGACGATCACACGGCGCAGCGACGCGATCATCTGCTCGTGACTGCCGCCCGGCAGGTCGGTGCGACCGATCGAGCCGGCGAACAGCACGTCACCGCTGAACATGACGTCATCGATTTCGAACACGACCGAGCCCTCGGTGTGGCCCGGAGCGTGGCGCACGGTGAACGACATGCCGGCCAGGTCGACCACCTGCTCGTCCGCCAGCAGCCGGACGTCGCTCGGCTCGGTGAGCTCGAGGGAGTTCTTCGTCATGGCCATCAATTGCTCGCGGGCGGCCACGATGCTCGTACCAGCCGGGTCCGTCAGCCGGTACCGGTCGTCGACGTGGATCAACGCTGGGATGTCGAATTCCGACGACAGCGGCGCCACCGACCACACGTGGTCGATGTGTCCGTGCGTGAGGAGGACGGCCGCCGGCGCTAGGCGATGCTCGCGGATCAGCTCGTGTACTCCGTCGATCGACTCCTGCCCAGGATCGACGATGATGCACGGCTCACCCGGGTCGGAGGCGATGACGTAGCAGTTGGTCGCCCACGACCCCGCGGGAAACCCGGCAATCAGCACGTGCAGTCCTTCGCTCGCAGAGGGAGTCCAGCCTATCGACGGGCGGTGGCTCCCCGCGGAGGCGGATATCGCGAGACATAGACTCCCCTCGGCCACGCTCCGCCGTCGGCCACCGGGGAACGACGAAGGAGTGCTCATGTCCGGCAGCAAGCGGCAGCGCGAACTTGCCCGCGCCAAGTACGAGCGGCAGCAGGCACGCCGTGCGACCCGAGGCGACAAGCGCAAGCGGAACCAGCGCATCATCGCGGCGGTCGTGGTCACCGCCCTGGTCCTCGGCAGCGTCGCCTGGGTCGTCCTGACCCATCAGGGGGGCTCCGTCGCCACGCCCGTCGCGTCCGCCAGTCCGTCCCTCAGCGCGCTCCCGTCGGCGGGCGCCTCCTCCGCAGCGTCCTCGGCCGCCTCGGCGTCCGCGGCTCCCTCCGCCAGCGCGCCGTCGAGCAACCCGTCCGCCAGCGCCGCGTTGGCCGCCCTCAACTGCACGGATCCAGGCACGCAGCGCAGCGACATCCCGTCGTTCAGCGCTGCCCCCACCACAGGCACGGCGAAGAGCATCACCTTCACGACCAACTGCGGCGACATCGTCATCGCCCTCGACCCCAAGGCGCCCAAGACGGTTGCGAGCATGGCATTCCTCGCAAAGTCGGGCTTCTACGACAACACGAACTGCCACCGCCTGACGACGCAGGGCATCTACGTGCTCCAGTGCGGCGACCCGAAGGGTGACGGCACCGGTGGCCCCGGGTACACCGTTCCCGACGAGAACCTTCCCGCTGCGGCCGACAACAACTACCCCGTGGGCACGGTCGCCATGGCGAACGCCGGCCCAGGCACCAGCGGATCGCAATTCTTCATCGTCTACGACAACACCAGCCTCCCCGGCGACTACACGATCTGGGGCACGGTGACGTCGGGCCTGGACATGGTCAAGAACGTCGCGGCGGTGGGCACGAAGGACGGCAGCGCCGACGGAGCCCCGAAGCAGCCGGTCTTTATCGAATCGGCAACAGTCCAGCCGTAGAGGTGGCGACGGCTAGGGTGGTTGCACCACAGTGGGGCAAGTATCGATCAACGTGCCAGAAAGTAGGGTGAATCGCGTGCCAGACATCGGCGTTCCGACGCCTGCCGCGCTTCGCCCTCCCGCGCTCGCCTCGGCCAGCGATCCGGCGAAGTTCGGCCGGGTGGAGGCCGATGGCACGGTGATCCTCGTGGCGCCCGAGGGCGAAGTCGTCGTCGGGCAGTGGGCCGCTGGCGAGCCGTCGGCCGGTCTGGCGTTCTTCGGTCGCAAGTACGACGACCTGGTGGTCGAGATCGACCTCATCGAGCGTCGCCTTGCCGAGCACCGCACTGCGGCCGAGCAGGCCGAGGTCGTCCTCGTCCGGGTCCGCGAGGGACTCGCGCATCGCTCGTTCGTCGGCGACGTGGCCGCGCTCGAAGCCCGCTGCGACCGTTTGGCAGCCGCCATCGAGGTGGCCAAGGACGAGGCACGGGCGCGCAAGGCAGAACAGCGCGAAGCGACTCTTGCCGTGCGGCGCGCGCTCGCTGACGAGGCCGAGGGCCTCAAGGACTCGACCTCCTGGCGCGTCACCACCGAGCGGTACGCCGCCATCGTCGAGGAGTGGAAGGCACTCCCCCGCGGCGATCGCAACGCCGAGCAGGAACTGTGGCAGCGCATCAGTGCATCCCGGACCGCATTCGACAAGCGGCGGCGCACCCACTTCACCGAGCTCGACGGTCAGCGCAAGGACGCCGTCGCACGCAAGCGTGACCTGATCGCCAAGGCCGAGGCGCTGTCGACGTCCACCGACTGGCCGAAGACCTCCAAGGCCCTGCGGGACCTGATGGTCGAGTGGAAGGCGGCGCCCCGGGCCTCGCGAGCCGATGAGGACAAGCTCTGGAAGCGGTTCAAGGCAGCGCAGGATGCCTTCTACGCCACACGCACCGCCACGGAGGACGCCGAGCAGGAGACGCTCCGCTCGAACGTCCCGATGAAGGAGTCGCTCGCAGCCGAGGCCGAGGCGCTGCTCCCGATCACCGACCTGAAGGCGGCGAAGTCCGCCCTGCGCTCGATCCAGGACCGCTGGGAGAAGATCGGCGACCTGCCGCGCTCCGATCGCGACCGAGTCGAGGGACGTCTCAAGAAGGTCGAGGAGGCGATTCGGTCTGCCGAGGCCGACGCTTGGAAGACCACAAGTGGCGGCATCGCCAACGACGCCTTCACCGAAGCCCTCGAGCGACTGCAGAAGAAGCGGGATGCCGCAGCCAAGCGCGGCGACGATGCCGCAGCCGCGGCGCTGGACGAGCAGATCGCATCGACCCGCGCGCTGATGGGCCGATAGTCCTCCTAGACGCGGTCCCATGGCGCCTCGACTCCGGGGCTCGCTGCGCTCACTCCTCGTCTAGACGCGGTCCCATGGCGCCTCGACTCCGGGGCTCGCTGCGCTCACTCCTCGTCTAGACGCGGTACGCGTCGTAGACGCCCTCCACGTTCCGCACGGCCTTCAGCACCGACCCGAGATGCTTCGGGTCCGCCATCTCGAACGTGAATCGCGACAGCGCGATGCGCTCCCGCGTGGTGGTCACCGAGGCGCTCAGAATGTTCACGTGAGTGTCTGAGAGGGCGCGCGTGACATCCGACAGCAGTCGCGCGCGATCGAGTGCCTCGACCTGGATGTTGACCAGGAACACGCTGCTGGATGTGGGAGCCCACTCCACCTCGACAATGCGATCGGGCTCCGCCCGGAGCCCAGGCACGTTGACGCAGTCACCGCGGTGGACCGAGACGCCTGCGCCGCGGGTGACGAAACCGACGATCTCGTCGCCGGGTACAGGGGTGCAGCAACGCGCGAGCTTGATCCACACGTCCTCCGCGCCCTTCACCAGGACGCCGACGTCACCGGGCGTGCGCTGGCGGGTGATCCGGGAGGGGCTGACCATCTCTGCGGCGTCGTCGGCGGCGCCGTCGACGCCCCCAGCCGAGTCGACCAGCCGTTGGACGATCGTTGCCGCAGAGATCCGACCCTCGCCGACAGATGCGTACAGCGACGAGATGTCGGTCTGGTGCATGTCGGCAGCGATGGTCGTCAACGCCTGGTTGGTCATCATCCGCTGCAGCGGCAGGCCCTGCTTGCGCATCGCGCGGACGATCGACTCCTTGCCGGTCTCGATCGCCTCGTCGCGTCGCTCGCGCGAGTACCAGGCCTTGATCTTGCTACGCGCCCGTGGCGACTGGACGAAGTTGAGCCAGTCACGACTCGGGCCCGCGCCGTCCGCCTTCGACGTGAAGATCTCGACGACGTCGCCATTCTCAAGGGTCGACTCGAGAGGTACGAGCTTTCCGTTGACACGCGCCCCTACACAGCGGTGGCCGACTTCCGTGTGGACCGAGTAGGCGAAGTCGATCGGAGTCGAGTTGGACGGGAGCGCGACCACATCGCCCTTGGGCGTGAACACGAAGACCTCTGACGAACCCAGGTCGTAGCGCAGCGAGTCGAGGAACTCGTCGGGATCCTCCGTCTCCCGCTGCCACTCCAGCAACTGGCGCAGCCAGCCGAAGTCGTCCGGCCCCTGCTTCCCGCCGACATCGCTCTGCTTGTAGCGCCAGTGGGCCGCGACCCCGAACTCAGCCGCACGGTGCATGTCCTGCGTGCGGATCTGCAGCTCGACGGGCTTGCCCTCCGGACCGATCACCGTGGTGTGCAACGACTGGTACATGTTGAACTTCGGCATCGCGATGAAGTCCTTGAAGCGCCCCGGAACAGGGCTCCACTTGGCGTGGACGATGCCGAGCACGGCGTAGCAGTCACGGATGTCGTCGACCAGGATTCGGATGCCCACGAGGTCATAGATCTCGGCAAAGTCGCGACCGCGCACGATCATCTTCTGGTAGACGGAGTAGTAGTGCTTCGGTCGGCCGGTGACCACGGCCTTGACCTTGCTCTTCTTGAGGTCGGCCTCGATCTCGTCGATGACGGTCGTGAGGTACTGGTCGCGCGAGGGTGCACGCTGACCCACGAGCCGGACGATCTCCTCGTACATCTTCGGGTAGAGCGTGGCGAACGAGAGGTCCTCGAGTTCCCACTTCACTGCGTTCATGCCGAGTCGATGCGCGAGCGGGGCGTAGATCTCCAACGTCTCGCGCGCCTTCTTCTGCTGCTTGTCCTCGGGCATCCACCGCAGCGTGCGCATGTTGTGAAGGCGGTCCGCCAGCTTGATGACGAGCACCCGGATGTCTCGTGCCATCGCCACGACCATCTTGCGAACGGTCTCGGCGGCGGACGCCTCGCCATACTTGACACGATCGAGCTTGGTGACGCCGTCCACCAGCTGCGCGATCTCGTCGCCGAAGTCCTCGCGGAGGGCGTCCAGCGCGTAGCCGGAGTCCTCGACCGTGTCGTGCAGCAGGGCGGCCGCGAGCGTGGGGGCGGTCATGCCGAGGTCCGCGAGGATGGTGGCGACTGCGAGTGGGTGCGTGATGTAGGCCTCGCCCGAGCGACGCTTCTGGTCGCGATGAAGGTATGCCGCCATCTCGTAGGCGCGCTCCACGAGGCGGGTGTCGGCCTTCGGGTGGTACTTGCGCAGCGTGCGGAGCAGGGGCTCGAGCTCGGGGAAGCTGGTTCGGGAACCCGCGAGACGAGCGAAACGGGACCTGATGCCACCGGAGTCCTGCGCCACGACAGACGGAGCCGCGGTCACCGGCTCCGTGGGCAGCGGACTCTCCTTGGCCAACACCCCTCCGTCACTTTGCGTTCAGTGTAAGGGGCAGTGACGTGCGGTCCGCTCAGGCGCTGAGCAGCGCGGTGACCGGCACTCCGCGCTCGCGGATCCGATCGCTGCCGCCAAGCGCGGGCAGGTCGAGCACCGACATGAAGCCGATGACCTCCGCGCCCGTCATGCGCACGAGGTCGATCGCCGCACATGCGGTCCCGCCGGTCGCGATCACGTCGTCGATGATCACCGCACGTCGACCGGGTCGGAGGGCGTCGCGATGCAGTTCCAGCGAGGTGCTTCCGTACTCCAGGTCGTACTCCTGCACGTGCACGTCGCCGGGCAGTTTCCCGGGCTTGCGGAGCGGGATGAACCCGGCTCCGAGGTGATACGCCAAGGCTGCCGCCTGCGGGAAACCGCGCGCCTCGATGCCGACCACCTCGTCGACCGAGCCGCGCCCGATCGCCGAGGCCATCAGGTCGACGGTTGTCGCGAAGGCATCCGGATCGGCAAGCAGGGGCGTGAGGTCCCGGAACAGGACCCCGGGCTCCGGCCAGTCGGGCACCTCGCGGATACGCGACCACAGGAGCCGCTCGGCCGCATCGCGATCGGTCATGACGGACAGGTGCCGCTACTTGCGCTTGCTGCGCGGCTGCTTCTTCGGCTGCTGCCGCGTCGCGGAGTCCAGTTGGGTCGTGACCGTCTTGGTTGCCGTCGACGCACCTGCCGCTGCTGCACCGGACGCGTCGCCCACGAGGTCGTCGCCCTCGGCGACCACGCGAGCCTGCTTCCGGCGGGCCATGACGCGGGAGTGCAGCGACTTCATCTCCGGCTGCCGCTCCTTCAACTGCACCAGGAACGGGGTCGCGATGAAGATCGACGAGTACGCCCCGGCGAACATGCCGACCGCGAGCGCGACCGCGAGGTCGAGCAGCGTCCCTGCGCCCAGCAGGCCGGCGCCGACGATGATGATCGAGATGACCGGCAGCAGCGCCACGATGGACGTGTTGATCGATCTGACCAGCGTCTGGTTGACGGCCAGGTTGGCTGCCTCGCCATAGGTCATCACCGACTGACCGGCGATGCCCTTGGTGTTCTCGCGCACCTTGTCGAAGACGACGACGGTGTCGTACAGCGAGTAGCCCAAGATGGTCAGCAGGCCGATGACGGTGGCCGGAGTCACCTCCAGGCCGGTCAGGGCGTAGATACCGATGGTGATGACGAGGTCGTGGGCCAGGGCGACCAGCGCCGCCACCGCCATTCGCCACTCGAAGTAGATCGACAGGAATATCGACACCAGGATCAAGAAGGCGATCAGGCCTTGGAGGGCCTTCTTGGAGATCTCCGACCCCCAGGTCGGGCCGACCACCTGCACCTTGATCTCGCCCTTGTCGACGCCGCAGGCAGCGCCCAGCTGACCGGCGATCACCGAGCTCTGGGCGGGAGTGACCGGCTCCGTCTGGACGTTGATCGTGCCACTGGCCGTCTGGGTGACGATGGCCTGCCCGCCGGTCTGCTTCTCGGCTACCGCACGGGCCTGCTCGATCGAGCAGGTGGCATTCGGGACGCCGAACTCGGCGCCGCCCTTGAACTCGATGCCCAGGTTCAGCCCACGCAGCAGGAGCGCGAGGATCGCCACCAAGAGGATGACGCCGGAGACGATGTACCAGGTCTTGCGCCGGCCAACGAAGTCGATCGACACCTCGCCCGCGTAGAGCCGATGGCCGATGTTCCCGAGAGCACTCATGACGAGACCTCCTGACTAGCGCCGCGTCGTTTGGACTTGGTCTGTGTCTCGCCTGCGAGGCTGTGCCCGCCGAGGCGGTCAGCGTCGAGACCAGTGAGCTTCGAGCCGCGCTGCATGAACTGCGTGCGACCCAGCAGGACGACGATGGGATGCGAGAACCAGAACGCCACGAGGACGTCGATGATCGTGGTGAGGCCCAGCATGAAGGCGAAGCCACGCACGCTGCCCACCGAGAGCAGGTACAGCACGACCGCTGCCAGGAACGACACGAAGTCGGCGGCCAGAAGGGTGCGCCGGGCGCGAACCCAGCCGCTGTCCACGGCAACGCGTAGCGACCTGCCCTCGCGAATCTCGTCTCGGATTCGTTCGAAGTAGACGATGAACGAGTCGGCGGTGATACCGATGGCGACAATGGCACCGGCGACCCCGGCGAGGGTCAACGTCAGGCCGATCGTCTTGCTCAGCACGATGAGCGAGAGGTACGTGATGAGGGCCGCGATCACCAGCGACAGGACCGCGACGAAACCGAGGGCCCGGTAGTAGAACAGCAGGTAGATCATGACCAGGCCGAGACCGATGAGGCCGGCAAGGATGCCTGCCCGCAGCTGGTCGTTGCCGACCGTGGGTGAGACGGTGGTGATGTCGACCGGCTCGAGGGTCACCGGGAGCGCGCCGTACTTCAGCACGTTGGCCAGGTCCTTGGCCTCCTCCGCGGTGAAGTTGCCCTCGATCTGCGCCTGACCGCCGAGGATCGGCTCGTTGAAGCGCGGCGACGATACGACGACTCCGTCGAGGACGATGGCGAACGCGTTACACGGATTGGCTCCTGCGGCCCCGCACTCGGGGAGCTGCGTGAGATTCGTCGAGGCGGTGGCGAGTGCCTTGGCGCCCTCGCCGTCGAATGTCAGGGACACGACCCAGCCGACGCCGTTCTGCGGGAGCTGGGCGCTGGCGTTGGTGACGTTGGTGCCCTTGATGAAGGCCGGCTGCAGGTTGTACTTCGCCGTTCCGGTGCGCTCGCAGGTGCCCAGCCACAGGGCCGGATCGTCGGGGCGTCCGCCGGTGTAGTTCAGCGGGTTGGTGCAGTCGAGCTCGGCCAGCCGCTGCTGGAACTCAGGTGTGTTCTCCTTCGCCTGGACCAGCGGTGCTGCCTCCGCGCTCGCGGACGGCGACGGCGACGGCGAGCCTGTCGTGGCCGGGGCCGGCGTGGACACCGCGGATGCCGAGCCCGACGGGCTGGCCGACGGCGAAGGCGCTGCGCTGGCAGAGGGGCTCGGGGATGCGGCGCCGCCGGAAGCCGAGGCGCTGGGCGAGGGGCTGGCACCGGCGGCCGTGACCGGTCCGGGGCCGTAGACCCCCCACACCGGGCGGAAGTCCAGAAGTGCCGTGCGCTTGACCAGCTCGACCACGCGATCCTGCTCGACGCCGGGCACCGAGACGACGATGACCGCCCCGTTGCCGGAGCCCTGCGTGGTGACCTCGGCTTCGGAGACGCCCAGGCCGTCGACGCGCTGGCGGAGGATGGCCACGGTCTGATTCAGCTGGTCCTCGGTGATCGTGGCGCCCTCGGTGACCGGCTTCGGCTGCAGGATGACCTGCGTGCCGCCCTGCAGGTCCAGGCCGAGCTTGATGGTGTGCTCAGTACCCGGCCAGAAGGCCCAGGTGGCCAGGCCGATGATGAGAACGGCGAGGGCGATCAGCAGCCGAGCAGGCTTGCTGGTGGGCGGTGGCGCCACGGTGCTCCTTCACAACATGTGCACATGGATCGGCCGACGTCGTCAGCCGTGGTCAAAGCCGGGTCAGTCTACGTCCCCGGTCCCCTCGGACTCCTGCAGCGGTGGCGCCTCGGCCGCAGCGGGCTCGATGACGCGTGCGACGGCCGCCGGGAGGATCCGCATGAAGACCCCCGGCGCGATCTCGAGACTGAGCTGATCTTCGGTGACGACGGCGATCGTGCCGAAGATCCCGGCCGTGGTCATGACCTCGGTGCCGGGCACCAACTGCTGCACCATCTGTGCCTGGCGCTTTTGCCGTTGCTGCCCGGGCCTGATGATCAGGAAGTAGAAGCCAGCACCGGCAGCGACGATCAGGAGCAAACTGACGGGATCCACGATTCTCCCTGTTCACAAGAGGTTTTCGGGCTTACGGACCGCCCTGTTCGACCTGAGGCTACTGCACCCTCACGGCTCCAGATCGAGCGCCTGCTGGCCGGTGCTCGGGCGCGGCGGCTCGAGCCCGGCGTGCCGCCATGCGGCCGGGGTCGCGAGCCGGCCACGGGGCGTGCGCATGAGCAGGCCAAGACGCACGAGGAAGGGCTCAGAGACGGTCTCGATCGTCTCGGGCTCCTCCCCCACGGCAACGGCCAGGGTCGACAGGCCGACCGGTCCGCCGCCGAAACGGAGCACCAGCGCGTCGAGGACGGCCTGGTCGATTCGGTCCAGCCCGAGGATGTCGACCTCGTAGAGCTCGAGGGCCGATCGGGCACTCGCGCGATTCACCACGCCGTCGCCGTGCACCTGGGCCCAGTCGCGAACGCGGCGCAGGAGTCGGTTGGCGATGCGCGGCGTGCCGCGACAGCGCCCGGCGATCTCGCTGACGCCCTCGGCGTCGACCGGGACGCTCAGGAGGCCGGCCGACCGGGCGATGATCACCTCGAGGTCGGGGGCGTCGTAGAAGTCCAGGTGCGCGGTGAATCCGAACCGGTCGCGCAGCGGGCTCGGCAGGAGCCCTGCGCGGGTGGTCGCACCCACGAGCGTGAACGCCTCGATGTCCAGCGGGATGGCAGTGGCACCGGGCCCCTTGCCGACGACGACGTCGACCCGGAAGTCCTCCATCGCTAGGTAGAGCATCTCCTCCGCCGCACGGGCCATGCGGTGGATCTCGTCGACGAAGAGGACCTCGCCCGGCTGCAGGCTCGACAGGACTGCCGCAACGTCGCCTGCGTGCTGGAGGGCGGGGCCGGAGGTCATGCGCAGCGGGGCCTCCATCTCCGTCGCGATGATGCTGGCCAGCGTCGTCTTGCCGAGCCCGGGCGGACCGCTGAGCAGCACGTGGTCGGCCGTTCGGCCGCGCAGGCTCGCCGCCTGAAGAACCAGGCCCAGTTGCGACTTGACCCGGTCCTGCCCGATGAACTCGACAAGCGTCTGGGGACGCAGCGCACCCTCGATCAGTGCGTCTTCGGGATCGGACTCGGCGCTCAGCGCCCGGTCTCGGCTCACGGCCGGTCCAGCGTGCGCAGTGCGGCCTTGAGCAGCACGCCGACATCGGGCGTGGTCCCGGCCGTGGCCGTGGCGATCTGCTCCGGGTCAATGGCCAGCACCGCCTGGTCGGCCTCTCGCGCGGACCAACCGAGCGACATCAGTCCAGCCGCCACATCGCCTTGCCACCCGCCGGACGACGCCGATGCGGCACGCTCACCGCGACCTGCTCCGATCGCCGGACCGAGGCGGTCCTTCAACTCGAGGATCAGCCGCTGCGCCCCCTTGCGGCCGATGCCGGGCACGCGGACAAGCGTCGCCTCGTCATCCGTGGCGACCGCGCGGCGCAGGTCGTCGGGCGACAGGGTGCCCAGCAGGGCCATCGCGATGCGTGGTCCGATGCCGCTCACGGTCTGCACCTGCTCGAACACCGTGCGCTCATCGGCGTCGGCGAAGCCGAACAGCGTCCAGCCGTCCTCGCGGACGACCATCGTCGTCATCAGCTCGACGTGCTCGCCGTGGCGCAGCCCGAGGGCAGTGGCCGGCGTGCACTGGACCACGACTCCGACAGACCCGAGGTCGACAACGACCGAATCGGCCGCCGCCTGCACTACGGTGCCGCGAACGAACGAGATCATGGGCGCACACCCCGCGCGGCGACCACGGGGCGTGAGGCCGTATCGCGCGCCGCGGCTGCGGCGAGGCGCCGCTGGCTCTCTCCCCGCCAGATCTGGCACACGGCGATGGCCACCGCATCCGCCGCGTCCGCGGGCTTCGGCGGACCGGGCAGTCGCAGGATGCGGGTCACCATCGCGGTGACCTGGGCCTTGTCGGCCCGTCCGTTCCCGGTGACGGCGGCCTTGACCTCAGTGGGCGTGTGCAGGGCGACGGGCAGGCCTCGCTGCCCGGCGAGCAGCAGTCCCATCGCGGCGGCCTGCGCGGTGGCCATGGCACTGCGGACGTTGTGCTGGCTGAAGACGCGCTCGATGGCGATGGACTCGGGCTCGAACTCCTCGATGAGCGCCGACAGCCCGGCGAACACCCCGTCGAGGCGCAGTTCGACTGCATCGCCTGGATCGGTGCGGATGACGCCGATGTGCACGGGCGTGAGCGTGGACCCGGCCCGTCCCTCGATGATGGCAACGCCGCACCGGGTAAGGCCCGGATCGATGCCGAGGACCCGCACGGGCGACCCCTCCCTTCGACCGGGACGGCAGCACCGTCCGAACACCTGTTCGGATAGCAGGCTAACGGCTGAGGCTGCCCGCGCCCGGCACCCGGCCCATCCGGACCGGCGTGTCGGAGCTCAGGCGTAGGGGTCCGCCGGACCGGCCGGTGCCCCGGTCACGTCGGCAAACCCGGAGCGGAGGTCCTCGACCAGTTCGGCCAGATCCCCCACCGCGCGGTCGTCGGCGGAGACGCCGATGAAGGCCGTCCCGTCGTACGTGACCATCGTGATGTTCACGGCTGAGCCGATCGTCGCCACGAGTGGGTAGGCGGCCACCATGCGGGCGCCGGCAAGGAACATCGGCATGGGCGGTCCGGGCACGTTGCTCGTGGTGACGTCGGTCGTCTGGGCCGCATGGGCGATCATCGGGACCGGGACGAGCCAACTGACCTCGGCTAGCGGATCGGCCATGTGGAGCGCCGGCTCGGACTTCCACTGCGCGACGAGATCGTGCGACGCCTCGAGCCGCTCAAGGGTCGTCAGACCGGCGATGGGGATCGGGAAGCGGGCAATGCTCACCGAGTTGGACGCCTGAGCCGTTCGGTCGCCGGCGTCCCCGCGCAGGCTGATCGGGACGGCGACCCGGAGTTCCTCGACCACCACGCCGTGCCGGCGGTGGTAGGCGTCCAGGCCGGCGGCGACCGCCGCCATGAAGCCGTCATTGACGCTGTAGCCCTGCTCCTTGGCGGCATTGCGGAGCCCGCTGAAGGGCACTCCGAAGGCAGCGAACCGATAGGTCGTCCCGCGGCCGGACATGACCGGCGACATCGGGCCGTCCGGCACTGCGGTGAACCGGCCGATCGAGGTGACGGTGTCCCACGCACGGCCCCACGTGGTGCGGGTCTCCGTGACGGTGCCCTTGGCGAAGTCGAGCGCGCCGCGAACCGTGGCGAACGCCAGATCGGTGCCGCGACGGACGTTGTCGGCGAGATTGGCATAGGTGACGTCGCGGATGCCTACGTCCTCGGCCTCCGGCGCAGCAGGCGGCGGCGGCTCTTCGGGATTGCCCTCTGGGGAGAACTCGAACAGATTCAGGCCCATCATCACCGTGGCCTGGCCATCGGCGATCGAGTGGTGGAGCTTGAGCATGAAGGCCGCCTGTCCGCCCGGCAATCCCTCAACGAGCGCCGCCTCCCAGAGCGGACGGTTGTGGTCGAAGTCGGTCAGGCTCATGCGGCGGGCATCGTGCAGCAGGTCGGCCCAGCCAGTGCCCTCGGCGAGGCGGTAGCGACGAAGGTGGACATCGAGGTCGAAGTCAGGGTCCACGGCCAAGCGTGGTGCCGACAGCCCGAGGGCGCCGTACAGCGGGCGCATGCGCAGGGCCGGGACGAACAGTGTGAGCCGGTCGATGCGGTGTCGCAGGCGCTGCCAGTCGGGCGCCGCCTCCAGGATCGTCAGCGCAATGACGGTCGAGCGCATCGTCGGGTCGCCCGCGGCGGTGCGGAAGGTCGCCGCGTCCCACCCGCGCATCTGCGTTCCGACGAACTCGTTCATCGCGCCCCCAAGTGGTCGGTCATGACTACTGGTCGACCAGTTCCATGACCTCATCGCTGACATCGAAGTTCGCATACACGTTCTGGACGTCGTCGTTGTCCTCGAGCGCCTCGATGAGTCGGAACACCTTGCGGGCGCCCTCCTCGTCGAGGTCGACGCTCATGCTCGGCAGGAAGCTGGCCTCCGCCGAGTCGTAGTCGAGGCCCGCCGCCTGGATCGCCGTGCGAACCGCGACCATGTCGGTCGCCTCCGACACGATCTCGAACGACTCACCGAGATCATTGACCTCCTCGGCCCCGGCATCGAGGACGACCATGAGGATGTCGTCCTCCGACGTGCCCTCTGCCTTGGGAACGATCACCACGCCCTTGCGAGCGAACAGGTAGGCGACCGATCCGGGGTCGGCCATGGAGCCGCCGTTGCGTGTCAGAGCCACCCTGACGTCGGTGGCGGCCCGGTTGCGGTTGTCGGTCAGACACTCCACGAGCAACGCAACGCCGCTGGGGCCGTATCCCTCGTACATGATCGTCTGCCAGTCGGCGCCGCCCGCCTCAGCGCCAGAGCCGCGCTTGACCGCGCGGTCGATGTTGTCGGCCGGCACCGAGTTCTTCTTGGCCTTTTGAATGGCGTCGTAGAGAGTCGGGTTGCCGTTGACGTCACCGCCGCCCATGCGCGCAGCGACCTCGATGTTCTTGATAAGGCGGGCGAAGAGCTTGCCGCGCTTGGCGTCGACGACGGCCTTCTTGTGCTTCGTGGTCGCCCATTTGGAGTGACCGCTCATGGATTCCTCACCATCTCGACGAAGTACTCGTGGATCCTCAGGTCGCCGGTCAGCTCTGGGTGGAAGGCCGTGGCCAGGAGCCGGCCCTGCCGGACGGCCACGATCGTACCGTCGCCGTCTCCGCGATCCACCGTCGCGAGCACCTCGACGTCCGAGCCGATCTCATCGACGCGCGGCGCACGGATGAACACGGCAGGAAAGGGCTCCCCACCGATGGCCGGGATCCGGACATTGGCCTCGAAGGAGTCCACCTGCCGGCCGAAGGCGTTGCGACGGACGGTCACGTCCAGGCCACCGATCGTCTCCTGGTCGTGGCGGGCGTCCGTCACCCGGTCGGCGAGCATGATCATCCCCGCACACGAGCCGTACATGGGCAGTCCGCCGGCGCGCGCCGCCCGCAGGGGTTCGAGGAGCCCGTCCATGATCGCCAGCTTGGACATCGTGGTGGACTCCCCGCCCGGGATGACGAGGGCGTCGACGGTGTCGAGGACGTCGACGCTGCCAACAGCTACTGCCCGGGCGCCAGAAAGCTCCAGGGAGCGAATGTGCTCACGTACATCACCCTGAAGCGCGAGCACCCCGATGAGCGGGGCACTCATGCGCTACCAGCCGCGGTCTTCGAGCCGGTGGTGAACGGGGATGTCGGCGACGTTGATGCCGACCATCGCCTCGCCGAGCCCGCGGGAGACCTTCGCGACGACGTCCGGCTCATTGAAGTGCCTCGTCGCCTGGACGATCGCCTGCGCGCGCTTCTCCGGCTCGTCCGACTTGAAGATGCCGGAGCCGACGAACAGGCCATCGGCACCGAGCTGCATCATCATCGAGGCGTCAGCGGGGGTTGCGATGCCACCCGCGACGAACAGCACAACCGGGAGCGACCCACGCTCGGCCACCTCCTTGACCAGGTCGTACGGCGCCTGGAGCTCCTTGGCCGCCACGTAGAGCTCGTCCTTGGACATCGAGCTCAGGCGGGCGATCTCGCCGCGAATGGTGCGGATATGGGTGACGGCGTTCGAGACGTCGCCGGTGCCGGCCTCACCCTTGCTGCGGATCATGGCCGCACCCTCGGTGATGCGCCGCAGCGCCTCGCCGAGATTGGTCGCCCCGCAAACGAAGGGAACGGTGAACTGCCACTTGTCGATGTGGTTCTTGTAGTCGGCGGGCGTGAGGACCTCGGACTCGTCGATGTAGTCGACGCCGAGGGACTGGACGACCTGCGCTTCCGCGAAGTGACCGATGCGGGCCTTGGCCATGACGGGGATGGAGACGGTCGCGATGATCTCGTCGATCATGTCGGGGTCGGACATGCGGGCCACGCCGCCCTGCGCGCGGATGTCGGCGGGCACGCGCTCGAGGGCCATGACAGCCACGGCACCGGCGTCCTCGGCGATCTTCGCCTGCTTGGCGGTGACCACGTCCATGATCACGCCGCCCTTGAGCATCTCCGCCATGCCCCGCTTGACCCGGTCAGTACCGACGACAGCCGACGAGTCCGACACTTGAACCTCACACAGAAAGGAATGCGGCCTACTGCCGCCTAGGACGCCCAATCCTACGGCCTCGCCCGTAATCGGCCGTCACCGCGTTCAGCGGCTGAGCAGGCCCGGGGGCAGGGTGTCGTCCATCTCGATGGTGTCGGGCCAGGGGGTGTGCCCCGCCAGGCCGAAGAGCCGGACCATGCGCTGCCGTCGCAGCTGCCGGCAGGCTCGGACCCCGTCGTTGAGGAATCGCCTCGACAACTGCACCCGTCGGCAGGCTGCACCGAGCTCGGCGAGCATCTCCTCCCCATGCGGGGCGGCTGCCACCTCGACGATGTCGTCCTCGTCCAGGGCGACCAGCAAAGCCGCCGTCAGGTCCGACTCGGCCAGTGCCCGGTCGTCCGCAGGGCCGTCCGACGCCGTGCGGGCATCGTGGGCAGCCTCGGCGAGCACCAGGCTGGCAGCGGGGTCGAGTGCACCGGACGACGCGAGCTCGAGGGCCACCGACGAGCGTCGCAGAAGCTGCGCGTCGAGTGAGAGCCACGACGAGTCGATCCGACGGTGCAGGTGGTCCAGCCGGCCGGCCGTCATGCTGAGGTAGGCGCCCAGCAGAAGCAGGAAGACCAGCACGACGACCCCGAGGATCGCCCAGCCGGTCATGAACTGTCTCCGCGCGAGCTGAGCCGGCCGACCAGCTGACCGCGCAGGTCCTCGGTCACCTTCTCGCCGGGGGTGTGGACGCTCTCGTAGACGGCGATGACCTCGTCGACCACCCGGTCCCAGTCGAACTCGCGAACTCGGATGTCCGCCTTGGCCACGTAGTCGGCGCGCAGTGAGTCATCGCGCAGGAGGGACACCAGCCCGCTGGCCAGTTCGGCGGAGTCCTGGTTGGGGAACAGGCGGCCGCAGGCGCCGTCCTCAAGGACCCGGCGGAACGCCGGGAGGTCGGAGGCCAGCACGGCCGCCTGCGCAGCCATCGCCTCGACCAGGACGATGCCGAACGACTCTCCCCCGGTGTGCGGCGCGACGTAGACGTCGACCGAACGGAGTGCTCGTGCCTTGTCGTCGTCGGAGATGAACCCGAGGAAGCGGATGTTGTCGCGGATCTCCTCAGGCAGCGAGTCCCGCGCCTCGTCGACGTCGCCAGGACCGGCGACAAGGACTTCGAGGTCGGGCACCTGCTGAAGCACAGCGGGGAGCGCTTCGAAGAGGATGCCGAGGCCCTTGCGCGGCTCGTCCATGCGCCCGAGGAACAGGGCCCGCGGGCGCTGCTGTTCGGTTCCGGCGAGCCGGTCGGTGGCTGCGAATGCCGAGACCCGGACGCCATTGGGGATCAGCACGGCGTCACCGCCGAGGTGAGCGACCATCGTCCGCCGGGCGTCCTCGCTGACGGCGATGCGCCCGCGCACCTTCTCCATCGCGGTCTGGCCGACGTAGTAGCCAGCCGACATGATCCGCGATCGGTCATGCGAGGAGTGCCACGTGGCCACCAGCGGCCCGCGCGCCACCCACAGGGCGAGGATCGACAGGCTCGGCGCGACCGGCTCGTGCACGTGCACGATGTCGAAGTCCCCCTCGCGGATCCAGTTGCGCACTCGTCGGGTCGCCTTCACCCCGAAGCTCAGGCGCGCCACCGAGCCGTTGTAGCGAACCGCGGTGGGCTTGCCGCCGTCAGCGACCCACGACGGGAGGTCGGCCGGATCATCGACGGGAGCGAGCACGCTCACGTCGTGACCGTGATCGCCCAATGCGACGGCAAGGTCGGCGACGTGGCTGCGAACGCCGCCGGGCACATCCCACGAATACGGGCAGACGAGCCCGACCCTCATGGCTTGCGCCTGGACATGTCGAGGTCGGCCAGCCACACCGGCTGCATCATGTGCCAGTCGACGCTGTGGTCGCGGATGGACCGCTCGTGCGCGTTGGCAATCCCCTGCGTCATCACCTGGATCTTCTCCGCGCGCGTGCCCTCGGCGGGCACGGGGATCGGATCGTGGATGTAGCCGGTCGCGAGCGGGCCGTCGTACCACAAGGTGACGGGCATCACCGGACGACCGGTCAGCATGCCGAGAACGGCGGGGCCGGCTGGCAGCGAGGCGGGCTCGCCGAAGAAGTCCACGACGACGCCGCTGCGGCTGATGTCGCGGTCACCGAGGAGCGGCACGATCTGCCCCTGCTGCAGGGCACGCCCGAGCTTTCGGATCACGTCCGGATCGCCGAGGGCGACGACGCTCATCCCCAGCGACTGGCGGTACTCGAGGAACTGCTCGAACAGCCCCTCGGGCTTGAGCCGCTCCGCCACCGTCGTGAGCCCGCCGTACCGCAGGCAGCCCCAGGCGCCGGCGAGGTCCCAGTTGCCGCCATGGTTCACAACCATCACTGCCCCGGTGCCCGACTCGACGGCGGCGTCCATGAGCTCCTTGCGCTGGAGATCGAACCGCCCGCGAATCTCGTCCGGGCTCATGGTCGGCAGCCGGAATGCCTCGCACCAGTACCGCAGGTAGCTGCGCATGCCGAGCCGGCTGAGGTCGCGAAGGTCGACGGCCGAGGCATCGGGGTGGATACGCGCCTGGTTCTTCTCGAACTGCAGCACTCCCCCGCCGCGTCGACGCCACAGCACATCGGCAGCGCGGTCGAAGGCGGCGAAGGCCGCCCGCTCGGGAAGCACCTTGACCAGGCGCCAGCCCGTCGAGAAGGCCCACTCAGTGGCTGCGTCCTTGACGCGAGCAGATCGCGACACGGCCACGTCAGATCTCACGGTGTCCGGATCAGTCATGCGCGTCCGGCTTGGCCGGCTTCAACTGCGTGCGGACCGTGGCGACGCGCTGCGCGATCGTGACCAGCCCGAGGAGGCCCAGGAGCCACAGTGCCGCCGGAAGGATGTAGGGCACGCCGAACCCGGTGAGCAGGACCGCCACTGCCGCCACGATCAGCCGCTCAGCACGTTCGGCAATCCCGACATTTGCCGTTGCACCGACCGCCTCGGCGCGGGCCTTGGCGTACGACGTGACCTGACCAGTGACCAGCGCGAGCGAGGCGGCCGCCGTTATCCACGGCTGGTCCTGGAACGCGCCGTAGAGCGCGAGCCCGCCGAAGATGGCCCCGTCGCTGAGGCGATCGAGTGTCGCATCCAGGAAGTTGCCCCACGGGCCGGAGGTGCCGGTCATCCGCGCCATCGTCCCGTCGAGCAGGTCGCTCAGCGCAAGGACGAACAAGATGATCACGGCCCAGACGAACCAGCCCTGCGGCAGGAACGTCAGCGCCACGATCACCACGCCGAGCGTCCCTGCGACGGTGATGGCATCGGGAGAGATGTGCATGCGCAGCAGGAGTCGGGCAACGGGATCGACGGCTCCGCTGACGACTCGGCGGGCGCCCGGATTGTTCAACACGTCGCTGATGCTATCGGCCGACGCGATAGCGTCAGAGGACTGCAAGCCGTCCGGTTGCCTCGGCAGCCACGCAAGGTGGACGCTAACCGGACATCCCTGAAGGAGCCGTAGATGGTCGAGAAGAAGTCGGACCGGAAGTCCGGAGCCGCCCCCGTTGCCGTGGCCGCCGAGCGGATCCGCAACGTCGTGCTTGTGGGTCCGGCCGGGTCCGGCAAGACCACCCTCCTGGAGTCGCTCCTGAACGCTGCGGGAGCGACTTCTCGTCGAGGCAGCATCGTCGACGGGACCACGATCGGCGACTCCGACCCGGTGGCCATCCGACAGAAGCGATCCGTGGGCCTGTCCGTCGCGTCCTTCGACTGGAAGGGCGACGTCATCAACCTCATCGACACGCCCGGCTACGCCGACTTCATGGGCGAGCTTCGCGCCGGCCTTCGTGGAGCGGACGCTGCACTCTTCGTCGTCTCCTCGGTCGACGGCGTCGACGGGGCCACCGCGAAGTTGTGGGATGAGTGCGAGTTCGTGTCGATGCCGCGGGCCGTCGTGGTGACCAACCTCGACAAGGAGCGGGCCGACTTCGACGAGACCGTCGCTGTCTGCCAGCGCATGTTCACCGGCGGCGGCGGTGTGCTTCCGCTGTTCTTGCCCCTGCATGGTGACGACGGCGTTGTCGCTGGCTTCATCGACCTGCTCGATGAGCAGATCTGGGACTGGAGCGCAGGCTCCCTCGCCGTCCGCGACGCCGAGGATCGCCACAAGGAACTGATCGAGACCGAGCGCGGCTCGCTCATCGAGGGCGTCGTCACCGAGTCCGAGGACGAGGACTTGATGGAGCGGTTCATCGGCGGCGAGCACGTCGAGAACGACCTCCTGGCCACCGACCTCGAGAAGGCCGTGGCCAAGGGCCACTTCCACCCGGTGATGGGCCACGCCGTCACGGCTGCCAACGTCGGCTCCGAGTTGATCCTCGACTTGATCGTGCGTGGCTTCCCATCCCCGGTGGAGCACACCCTCCCCACGGTCACGGGTATCGACGGCTCCCCCGCCGCGCCCATCGCGTCCGACCCCGCCGGCCCCTTGGTCGCTGAGGTCATCAAGACCACGTCCGACCCGTACGTCGGCAAGGTGTCGATCGTCCGCGTGTTCTCGGGCACCCTGAAGAGCGATGCGGTGGTGCACGTCTCCGGCCACTTCGGCGATGGCTCCGGGCATGAAAGCCACGACGTCGACGAGCGCATCGGCCACCTGACGGCGATGCTCGGCAGCAGCTTCACCGACGTGACGGCCGCCATCGCGGGCAGCATCGTGGCGGTCAGCAAGCTCACGCGTGCGGAGACCGGCGACACCCTGTCCTCGCCTGAGAGCCCGCTGCTCATGGATCCGTGGCGCATGCCCGAGCCACTGCTGCCGCTGGCGATCAAGCCGCACAGTGCTGGCGACGACGACAAGCTCGGCACTGCACTCAGCCGCATCGTGGCCGAGGACCCGACCCTGCGCGTCGACCATCCCGAGGAGACCGGGCAGATCATCCTCTGGACGCTCGGCGAGGCCCACGCGGACCTCGTCCTGGACCGCATCAAGACCCGTTACGGCGTCGAGGTCGACTCGGCGGAGATGCGTGCCTCGATGCGCGAGACCTTCGCCGCGCCCGCAGGAGGCAACGGCCGCCTGGTCAAGCAGTCCGGCGGCCACGGCCAATATGCCGTGTGCGAGATCAACGTCGAGCCGCTGCCGGCCGGCACCGGCTTCGAGTTCGTCGACAAGATCGTCGGCGGCGCGATCCCACGCAACTTCATCCCTTCGGTGGAGAAGGGCCTCCGTAGTCAGATGACATTGGGCGTCGCCGCGGGCTTCCCGCTCGTCGACATCCGAGTAACGCTGCTCGACGGGAAGTTCCACACCGTCGACTCGTCTGACATGGCCTTCCAGCACGCGGGCTCGCTGGCCCTGAAGGACGCGGCCGCGAAGACGACCATCAGCCTGCTCGAGCCGATCGTGACGCTGACCGTGATCGTCCCGGACGAGCACGTGGGCGCCGTCATCGCCGACGTGTCGACCCGACGCGGAATGATCAGGGGCACCAACTCGCTGGCCGGCGGTCGCTCGCAGGTCGTCGCCGAGGTGCCGGAGGCCGAGATCTCGCGCTATGCGATCGACATCCGCAGCATCACCCATGGAACCGGCGAGTTCAGCCGGGAGCCCGCGGGCTACGCGGCGGTGCCGGCGAACATCGCCAAGAAGATCATCGACGAGTCCCAGGCCAAGTAACTCTGGGCTGCTGGCGGCGTCAGGCGGACGGCCACTCCAGTGATGGCCGACCCGTGTCGGTTCCGACGAACTCGGCGTCCGGCCCGCCCGCGAACCGCAGCGACCACAGTTGTGGCGTGAGCGGGCAGTAGCGGTGCTCCGCGCGCTCGACGGCCATGATGTCGCCGGACGTCAGCAGGACGGCGACCGCGCCGTCCTCCGTCCAGAACTCGACGATGCCGTCACCCTCGAGCACAGTCTCGAACTCGTTGACGTTATTGATGTGCCAGGCGCCCATTCCTGTGGCAGCAGCCTCCTCATCGACCGGGGGTTCGGCGGTCATCTGGAAGCGCTCGTGCACCGCGTCGGAGCCCAGGATGTCCGCCCTGATCTCGTCGTGGTCGGGTGCGTCGATGGTCAGGATGCGCACGCCGACGTCCGCCAGCAGCACGCGTGCCGCTGACTCGACTCGTCCGATGAACTCCGCCATGGCTACTTCTCCCACTCCTCTGCGAGCAGCACGCGAGTGTCCTCGAGCAGCTGCGGGATGACCTTGGTGCCGCCGATGATCGGCATGAAGTTCGTGTCGCCGCCCCAGCGCGGGACGATGTGCTGGTGCAGGTGGCCCGCGATGCCGGCGCCGGAGATCGAGCCCTGGTTCATGCCGATGTTGAAGCCCTGCGCACCGGACACCGTGCGCAGCACGCGCATCGCCCTCTGGGTGAAGGCGGCGAGCTCGGCCACCTCGCTGTCAGCGAGATCGGTGTAGTCGGCGACGTGCCGGTAAGGACAGATCATCAGGTGGCCGGAGTTGTACGGGTACAGGTTGAGGACGGCGTAGACCTCCTCGCCCCGCGCAACGACGAGTCCTTCGTCGACCGGAAGGTCCGGCGCTCGGCAGAACGGGCAGTCGTTCCCCGCGTCATCGTGGTGAGGCTTGCCCTCGCCACGGAGGTACACCATCCGGTGCGGGGTGTAGAGCCGCTCCCACCCGTCGGTCATGTCAGACCTGGACGCGCTCGTCGATCGCCGCCACGATCTCGGCGATGGCCTCGTCGACCTGCACTGCGTTCTTCTGCGTGCCGTCGCGGTAGCGGAAGGACACAGCGCCGGCCGCGACATCCTCATCCCCCGCGATGAGCATGTACGGCACCTTGTTCCTCTGCGCCGTGCGGATCTTCTTCTGCATCCGGTCGTCAGCGGTGTCGACCTCGACGCGCACGCCGAGTGCCCTCAGCCTCGCGGCCACGTCGAAGAGGTAGTCGTTGTGGCCGTCGGTGATCGGGATCGCGACGACCTGGACCGGCGCCAGCCAGGGCGGGAACGCGCCGGCGTAGTGCTCGAGCAGCACGGCGAAGAAGCGCTCGATCGAGCCGAAGAGAGCGCGGTGGATCATGACGGGACGCTGACGTGTGCCGTCGGCAGCCTGGTACTCGAGCCCGAACCGCTCCGGGAGGTTGAAGTCGACTTGGATCGTCGACATCTGCCAGGTGCGGCCGATCGCGTCCTTCGCCTGGACCGAGATCTTGGGGCCATAGAACGCGGCGCCGCCCTCGTCGAGGACGAGTTCGAGGTTCTGCTTGGCGGCTGCCAGACGCAGGGTCTCGGTGGCTTCCTCCCACACGTCGTCGGTGCCGACGCTCTTCTTCGGGTCGCGGGTCGAAAGCTCCAGGTAGAAGTCGTCGAGTCCGTAGTCGCGAAGCAGGTCGAGGGTGAACGTCAGGAGCGAGTCGAGTTCCTCAGGCATCTGCTCCTTGGTGCAGTAGATGTGCGCATCGTCCTGCGTGAAGCCGCGGGCACGGGTGAGACCCTGCACCACGCCGGACTTCTCGTAGCGGTACACCGTGCCGAACTCGAACAGGCGCAGCGGTAGTTCGCGGTACGACCGCCCACGCGCGTCGAAGATCAGGTTGTGCATCGGGCAGTTCATCGGCTTGAGGTAGTAGTCCGCGCCCTGGCGGCGGACGACACCGTTCTCGTCGATATCCGCGTCGAGCTGCATCGGCGGGTACATGCCCTCGGCGTACCAGTCGAGGTGCCCCGACAGTTCGAAGAGCGCGCCCTTGGTGATGTGCGGGCTATTGACGAACTCGTAGCCGCCCTGCTCGTGCTTGCGCCGTGAGTAGTCCTCCATCACCCGCCGGACCACGCCGCCCTTGGGGTGGAAGACCGCCAGACCGGAGCCGATCTCCTCGGGGAAGCTGAAGAGGTCGAGCTCGGCACCGAGTCGGCGATGATCGCGCTTCTCGGCCTCCTCGAGGAAGGTGAGGTAGGCGCGCAGCTCGTCCTTGCTCGGCCAGGCCGTGCCATAGACGCGCTGGAGCTGCTCGTTGTTCTGGTCGCCCAGCCAGTAGGCGGCCGCGGTGCGCATGAGCTTGATGGCGTTCTGCGGGATGTACCGCGTGTCGGGCACATGCGGGCCACGGCACAGGTCGCCCCAGCATCGTTCGCCGGTCTTGGCGTCGACGTTGTCGTAGATGGTGAGCTCCGAACCGCCCACCTCCATGACGTCGGCGCCCCCCTCGCTGCCGATCAGCCGAAGCTTGAACGGCTCGCCAGCGAGCTCGCGCACGGCCTCGTCCTCGGCCACCACGCGGCGTTGGAACCGCTGGCCGGCCTTGATGATCGCCACCATGCGCTTCTCGAGGGTCTGCAGGTCGTCCGGGGTGAACGGCCGTTCGACACCGAAGTCGTAGTAGAAGCCGTCCTTGATCGGCGGGCCGATGCCGAGCTTGGCATCCGGGAAGGTGTCCTGGACCGCCTGTGCGAGCACATGGGCGGTCGAATGGCGCAGGACTGCGAGTCCCTCGGGCGAGTCGACGGTCACCGGCTCGACGACATCCGATTCGGTGACCGGCGTGGCAAGGTCACGGATGACTCCGTTGATCCGGGCCACGACCACGGAGCGATCGCCACCCACGACGTCGAAGGCCGTTGTAGCCACCGGGATCTCCTCGCAGCACACAGACTCGGTCAATTGGGATTTCTGATCCTAGACGCCCTTACGGCTCGCGGACGGCCTCAGGGTCGGCTGCCGCGGGCCCGCGCGAGCGGCGACAGGTCGAGTCAACGGTCATCAACCGTAGAGGTGCGCGAAGGGCTGCATGCTCTCCACCGCCTGCGCGACGCGAAGGACCAGCCGATCCTCGAAGTGCCGGCCGACCACCTGCATCGCCATGGGCAGGCCGTCTGTGGACAGGCCGATCGGCACCGTGGCCGCCGGGTGACGAGTCATGTTGATGGGGTAGGTGAACGGTGTCCAGTCGACCCAGTGCGACTGCGTCGAAGGATCGGCGACGTCGGACCCGACCGGGAAGGCGACGATAGGAAGCTGCGGCGAAATGATGACATCGTAGGAATCGAGGATGCGGTTGACGGAGAGGGTCGCTAATGCACGGACATCGTCGGCGTCGAGGTACTCCTGAGCGCTGATGCTCAAGCCCCGGCGCATGGTCGCGACCAGGCCCGGGTCGCTGAGGGCCAGCTGCTCGGGCGGCAAGCCGGCAACCGTGCGCCCCAGCGCCGCATCCCACAAGGTCAGGAACGCGTCGCGACAATCAGGCAGTCCGAGCTGGTCGAGGCCAATCTCGTCGACGAAGGCTCCGGCCCCGCCAAGCAGGCCGGCCGTGGTCGCCACGGCAGCAGCGATCTGCGGGTCCACGGCTGAGCGCGGGAAATTCGGGGCGTAGGCGATGCGCAGCCCGACCACGCCGGAGTCGAGGTCGGTGGTCCACCCGCGGTCGTCGCGCATGGTCGGGTAGATGTCGCGTGAGTCCGGCACCGCAAGCACGGACATCAGGTGCGCAGCGTCGCGAACCGTGCGGGCCAGCGGGCCCAGATGGCTCAGCATTCCCGACACGCCTGGCGGGTACATCGGCACGAGGGCGAAGGTGGGCTTGAGCCCGAATACCCCGCAGAAGCCCCCAGGCATGCGGATCGACCCACCGCCGTCCGTCCCGACGTTGAGGACGGCCATGCCTGTGGCGGCGGCCACGGCGGCACCCGCTGACGAGCCACCCGACGTCCGGCTCGGGTCCCACGGATTGCGGGTCACACCGTGCTGCGGACTGTCGCCGAGCCCCTTCCATCCGTACTCGGGGGTGCTCGTCTTGCCGACTATGACCGCCCCGGCCGCCAGCAGCAGCCGAGTGACGGGCGCATCGTCGGTGGCCAAGTCCTCAGGATCGGTGTGCACAGACCCTTTACGGGTCGGCCACCCGCGGACCAAGACGAGATCCTTGATCGAGGTCGGCACTCCGTCGAGAGGCCCATATGGCGTGCCGGTCCGCCAGCGCGCCTCGCTCGCGCGCGCATCGGCGAGTGCACGGTCCCGGTCGACGAGGACGAAGGCGTTGAGCTCCGCGTCGCGCCTCTCGATGTGGTCGAGGCAGGCGGTTGCGGCGTCCACCGGCGAGAGGTCGCCGGAGGCGAAGGCTGCCGACAGCCCTTCGACCGTGAAGGTCCCGGAGTCGAGTCCCGTCACGAGGGCTGCACCGGGCCGCGGTGGCGTGGCATTCGAATAAGGCAGCGGCCGCCAGCGGCCATTCGGGTGGGCGATACTGGGTTCGAACCAGTGACCCCTCGCGTGTGAAGCGAGTGCTCTACCACTGAGCCAATCGCCCGAAGCATGCAGGACTCTACCGCAGCAGGACGACGGCACGCGTTCGGGCCGCGTTCACAGCCGTCACACGCTTAACATGGAATATCGCTCGACAGCCAGGAGGCTGACATGAAGATCCAAGCGCCCCGAATCCTCATCGCCGCGATCACGAGCCTGGCTCTGTTCGGCCTGGCCGCGCCGCCCGCCAACGCTGCCGATGCGACCTCGATCAGCTTCACGTCGCCGACCACCGCCCAGATGGGCGTCTACAACACGCTGAGTGTCGCCATCGGGTCCTCCGGCAATCGAGCGGTAGGCGGCGTCCAGTTCTTCAGCACGGCCGGCCAGCTCATCGGCACCGCCTCGACGACCCCGAGCGGGGCCAACGGCGCGACCGCCAGCATCCCGTGGGTGCCCACGCAGCAGACGACATACGCCTTCAACGCAACCTTCCTCCCCAGTGACCCGACCTTGGCTGGCTCCTCGACCGGAGCACCGATCAGCATCCTGGCGACACCCAATGGGCAGACGGTGTCGATCGCGGCGCAGCAGATGTACAAGGGCGTCCCGACGACGCTCACCGCGACCGTGTTCCCCTCCTCGCTGACCGGCTCCGTGGCGTTCTCCGCTAACTACAACGTCGACGGCATCTCGCCATCCCTCCCGTTGGTCAACGGGTCCGCGAGCTACACCTTCACGCCCGGCTCGACGGGCTGGCAGCAGTTCATCGTCAGCTTCACGTCGACGACGAACCCCGTCGTCCAGGGCGCAGTGAGCCAGTGGGTGAACGTCCTGTTGCCCCTCGGCGCCGATGACATCTCGCTCAATCCGCAGCCGGTGACGATGGCGAATGGCACGACGATCCAGCTCAACGCCACGACCGTCGGCGGAGGGTCTCCCGCCCTCTCGGCGGCCGGCGGCTGCACGCTCAACGGCGCCTTCCTCACCGCGAACGCCGGGAACGGCCTTTGCACCGTGACCGGCGTCACCGCAGCGAGCGGCGCATATGTCGGTGCCACCGAGAACTGGCCCATCGCCCTCGTCCCGGGCACGCAGACTGCCACAGTCGTCGCGCCGAAGTCCGGCAACGTGAAGGTCGGCAGGTCACTCACTTTGGCCAGCACGTCGGCACGCACCAACACCGGCAAGCGGATCTCCTGGGCTGTCGTGGTCGGCGCCAGCCGGTGTTCGCTGTCGACGTCGAACGGCCAGGTGCGCGTGACGTTCCATCGCGCAGGAAGCTGCCGCGTTCGCGGTTCGGCCGCCGCGGTGACGGGCGAGTGGAAGGCCTTCCGCGTGGATCGCGCGTATGTAGCGCGATAGTCCGCTCACCTCGCCGAAAAGGATCGGCGCCGCCGGTCGTCCTGGGAGTACCGTCATCAGACGGCTGGACAACTGGGAGGAATCGGCATGAACGTCTTCAGGCGAGCACGTGGCACGGCGATCGGCCTTGGGGTGACCACCGCACTGCTTTTCGGGGGTGTCGGGGCAGCTGTTCCCGCGTCGGCCGATATCGGCAGTTGCGCCATCGCGGGCAACAGCGCTGCCGGGATCATCGGACAGCTCCAGGTGCTGAACATCAACAACTGCAACGACGCCCAGAACGTGGTCGTGACGTTCGCCAGTGGCGCCGCTCAGACGGTGCCCGTCTTCAACGGCGCCGGAACCGTGGCGACCGCCAACTGGACCCCCAACCAGATCGGTGTCGCCAATCTGGCGTTGCAGGGCTTCGATGGGTCCATCACCGGGACATTGGCGTCGTCGAACGTCCAACGCACTCCGACCAGCACCACCATCTCGGCGCCGAACACGGCCCAGATCGGAGTGCCCACTCAGATCACGGTGACGGTGCAGTCCCAGAGTCCAAGCGGCTACCAGCCCACCGGCACCGTCATCGTCCGGGACGGCAACGGCGCCACCATCACGACGATGGGATTGACGCCGGGAACCGGCACCGGGCAGTCGTTCGCGTACTGGCGGTGGACGCCGCCGGCGGCCGGCACCTACATCTTCCAGGCCACCTACAGCGGCGACACGAACGCTGTCGCGTCCACCTCGCCGGTCGACGTGATCTCTGCCACATCGAGCGGCAATACCATCTCGCTCGCAGCGCCCGGAACCATGACGCAGGGAGTTCCCGTGGTTCTGACGGCCACGGTTATTCCGTGGAACGTCCAGGGCTCCGTCGGCTTCACGCTCAACGGCCAGCCGATCAGTGCCTCCGTGCCCCTCATCAACGGAGTGGCCACGTTCACGTGGACGCCCACCATCGTCGGCAACGTGACACTGGGCGCGAACTACATGACGAACGGTGGACGCTCCGGGTCAACGTCCGATCCAGTCACGATCGTTGCCGGTCCGGCGTCGGTGGACGTCATCACCCTCACGCAACCGGGCTTCGGCGCGTGGGCCCCGAATGGTGTCTACACGCTGGGCAACGGCACCTCGTTCACGTTCCAGGCGACAACACTGTCGGGAGCAGCCGTGGTGCTGAAGAACACCGGTCCATGCACGAATATCGGCCTGACGCTGACAATCCCGGTGGGCTCAGGCACCTGCAGTCTGATCGCCACGAGCGCCGGCGCCGGGGGCTACGCGGCGGTCAGTCAGGGCTACACGGTCAACATGGTGCCCGGCCAGCAGACGGCCACCCTCGCGGCTCCGAACTCGGGCCGGTTCTCCGTCGGGCGCACCGTCCGCCTCCAGAATCCGTCACAGGGTCGGACGAATGCCGGTCAGACCGTCAGCTGGCGGGTCACCGCCGGCGGCAGCCGCTGCCGCATCACCTACCCGTCGAACGGTGCGGTCAACGTGCAACTGCGGCGTGCCGGACAGTGCACGGTCGTCGCCAGCGCCCGCGCGGTCTCAGGACAGTGGGCGGCCTTCCGGCTGCAGCGCACCTACACGGCACGCTGACCGCTCCGTCGCTATGACCCCCTGCGCCCGATATGGCGCAGGGGGTCATCCCCGTCTGGGGCGTCTGAGCGCGAATCCCGCCCACATGCGGCTTACCGTAGAGACACCTACCACTTGGAGGAGTCTCCATGCGTGAATCCCGCTTGCGTGGCATCGTCACCAGCGCCGCAGCCGCCAGCGCTGTCGTCCTGAGCGCACTCAGCTTCGGCGCCGCCCCGGCCATGGCCGTCACGACGATCACCGGGCCGGCCGTCGCGGCGCCCAACCAACTGGTGAGTTACACCATGACGGCCACGGTGGACACGCCGTTGTCCGCCGGCACCCTCCGCCTCGTGGACTGCAACACCTTCCAGAACCTCGGAACGAACTCCTACGTCGTGACCATGGGGGCCACCGGCAGTTTCGCCTTCGCCTTCGTCACGCCTGGCTTTGCCACGACGATGGCACCGTGCGCCGTCCTGTTCGATCTCGACTTGGGCGGGAGCACCACTCTTGCCGCGACGAACCTGCAGGTCTCTGGGTCCTTCGCCACGACGACCACGGTCAACTCTCCTGACACCGCCAAGCTCGGCGTCGCCACGCAGATCCAGGTCACCGTCCAGTCGGCAAGCCCTAGTTCCTACAACCCGACCGGCCAGGTCGTGGTGAAGGACATCAATGGCGCACCCCTCAAGACCATGGGCCTGACGCCCGGACCGGGCACCGGCCAGTCGTACGCCTATTACTGGTGGACTCCGACGGTCGCCGGTACGTACACCTTCCAGGCCTTCTACAGCGGCGACGCCTACGCTGTGAAGTCGCAATCGCCGATCGACACCACGATCGCCACATCCAGCGGCAACCCGATCTCGTTGTCGCTTCCGCCGTCACTGACGGTCGGTGTTCCGACGACGCTGCAGGCGAACGTCTTCCCCGCGACGATCCAAGGCTCCGTCGGATTCACTCTCAACGGCGCACCTATCACGGCCTCAATCCCGATCGTCAATGGTGTCGCGCAGGCAAGCTGGACGCCGACCTTTGCTGGCACGGTGACCATCGGCGCCAGCTACACGACCAACCAGGGCGGAACCGGCAGCACCAGCCAGCCGATCCCGATCGTGGCTGGACCGGTGAGCTCCGATGTGATCACGCTGACCCAGCCCGGGTTCGGCATCTGGGCGCCGAACGGCACCTACAACATGGGCACCGGCTCCTCCTTCACCTTCCTCGCCTCCACCCTGTCGGGCGCCGGCGTGACGATGAAGAACAACGGCGCCTGCACGAACAACGGCCTGACCCTCACCGTTTCCACGGGCAGCGGCGTCTGCACGCTGTCGGTCTCCAGCCCCGGTGGCAACGGATACGGTCCGGTGACGCAGAACTACGTCGTGAACCAGATCCCCGGTCCGCAGACGGCGACCGTCGCCGCACCGCAGTCCGGCAAGCTGACCAAGGGCCGCACCTACGTCCTTGAGAGCCCGGCGCAGGCAGATACCAATGCCGGCCAGAACATCTCCTGGAAGATCACCAAGGGCAAGAACAGCGTGTGCAAGCTGGTCTACCCGAACAGCGGTGCAGTGAACGTGAAGATGCTCAAGAAGGGCACCTGCAACGTCAAGGGCTCGGCACCGGGCGTCCCCAACATGTGGAACCCCTACACCGTGACTCGCAGCTACACCGTGAAGTAGCAGCGTCTTCCGCAGAACCGAACTTGAGGGGCCCGCGCCAAGGCGCGGGCCCCTCAAGCCTTGTTCAGGGGTCGATGTCTTGAGCAGCCCGCTCGTCGAAGGCGGCGGCGAGAGCAGCGCACACCGGCCCGGCCTGAGCCCAAAGCCGTTCGTCGCTTCGGGTCACTGGGTGCACGTTGCGTGTCGAGGACGTCAGGAATACTTCGTCCGCGCTCTCGAGCACCTGCAAGGCCAGGCCCGTCTCGACCCCGCCGAACCACTCCAGCACGAGCTCCCGGGTGATGCCTGCGAGGCAGCCGCTGGAGAGCGATGGCGTGAGCACCGCGCCGTCCACCACCACGAAGATGTTGGTGCCGGTGCCCTCGCACAGCTCGCCGCGACCGTTGCCGAAGACGGCCTCGCTCGCCCCCCGGTCATGCGCCCACTGGAGCGCGACCACGTTCTCGCCGTAGGAGGTCGACTTCACCCCGGCGATCGCGGAGTTCTCGTTGCGTGTCCACGGCACCGTGACGATCGAGGTCGTTTCGGGCCAGGGTGTCGTCGGCGCCGCCGCCACGACCAGCGTAGGGACGACGTTGCCTCGATCACTGCCGAGCGGTCCCACTCCCCCGGTGTACGTGATCCGCAGACGACCCTGGCCACCCAGATCGGATGCTTCGAGCACGTCTTCGACCGCAGAACGCACCACGTCGTCGTCGGGCGTCGGCATCCCCATCGCGCTGGCGGATGCGTTGAGGCGCCGCAGGTGCCGGGTGAGTGCGAACGGGCCGGTCGAAGTGACCTTCAGTGTCTCGAAGACACCGTCGCCGACGGTGAACGCGTGGTCGAGCACGCTGACCCGCGCGTCCTGGGATTCGTGCAACGAACCGCCATCACGGGTTCCGACCCACGTCCTCATGGCGCGCTAGCCTGCCACGACTGCGTCGGCGAGTCGGCCTGCCCCGGCCATGTCCGGCCGGCGATCTCGACAAGTCGGCTGGCCTTCAACTCAGTCTCGCGCCACTCCGAGGCGGCGTCGGAGCCCCACGTGATGCCAGCCCCCGTGCCGAACTTGAGCGTGCCGCTGTCGACCCAGAAGGTGCGGATCGCCACCGCCAGCTCGGCCTCGCCGGTGTCAGCGTCGACCCATCCGAATGCGCCGCAGTAGTAGGACCGCTCCTCCCGCTCCAAGCCCTCGATCAGTCTGAGCGCGGAGTACTTGGGAGCCCCGGTCACCGACCCGGGCGGGAACGCCGCATCGACGAGGTCGGCCCACCCTGTGCCCTCGACCAAGTCGCCCTCGACGTACGAGACGAGGTGGACCAGGCCGGGATGCTCCTGCACCTCGAGCAGGGTGGGCACGGTGACGGTCCCGGTCCGGCTCACGCGGGACAGGTCATTGCGGACGAGGTCCACGATCATGATGTTCTCCGCCACGTCCTTGTCAGTGAGGTCCGCGGCAGTGCGCCCGGTGCCCTTGATGGGGCCGGATCGCACGACTCGTCCCTCAGGGGTGGCCGTGACGGCCAGGAAGAGCTCGGGGCTGGCACTGGCAATGTGGACGCCCTGCTCGGGAAGGCGGAGGAAGCCGGCGTAAGGCGCGGGATTGCCGTCGCGCAGGAGCTCGAACAGGCCGGCGACGTCTGAGGCGGCAGGATCCGGCAGCGATGCGGACATGACCCGGCAGATGTTGGCCTGGTAGACCGTGCCGCGTGCGATGGCCGAACGGGTCGCCTCGACCGCGAAGACGTAAGCGGACTGGTCCAGCGACGTGCTCCAGACTCCCACGGCGGGCCCCCGCCAGCGGCCATCGAGGCCCGCCGGAGGTGCATCGGACCACGCGGCGAAGCGGGCCAGCACGGGAGAACCGGTATAGGGCAGGGCAATCGCCCACCGACCCGAGGTGTCCAGCGCAGCGAGGTCGGAGGTCACCTCAAGCAGGCCGGTCGCCCAACGACCACCCACGCAGGCCGCCGGCATTGTCACAGACCCATCATGGCGGCTCCGCGAGCGCCAGGGGCGGATGCCGCAGGACCGGCAGGCTGCCCTGATTGGCTCGCCGCAAGGGGTGTCGGATATGGTTCATCTTCGATCACACGATCATGCGGACGTAGCGCAGCTGGTAGCGCATCACCTTGCCAAGGTGAGGGTCGCGGGTTCGAATCCCGTCGTCCGCTCGAAAGTCGCCACCGGCCCTTGGGCTGGCTCAGCGCCTTGGTGGGTTGGCCGAGAGGCGAGGCACAGGACTGCAAATCCTGCTACACCGGTTCAAATCCGGTACCCACCTCCACTTCCGGCACCAACCGGACACCGTGACCGCCGCACTTGCATGACAGACTGTGCATATGTCCAAGAAACCCGAATCCAGCCTTCCCGACGACGAGCGGGCGAAGTTCGAGGCCGCCCTTGAGGCGAAGAAGCACAAGTCCGGCCACGGCAGCGGCACCTCCGGTTCCGGCGGCAGCACCTCCAAGGAGCACGCGAGCCGTTCGGGCGGAAAGCGCGAGTTCCGCCGCAAGAGCGGCGGCTGACAGCCTGTTTCCCCGTCCGCTGCGGGTCTTCCCTCGTGCCACAATCACCGCATGAGGGCCCCCTGGCGCAGTTCGTACGTGCGTCTTGCCACCCTGACCGCGCTGGCAGCGGTCGGCGCCTACGTCCTGGCCGAGCTGCTCCCGTTCGCCGATCCGATCCCCGCCGCCATCACGGCCGCGGTGGCCACCCGCGCCACCTTCCACCACGCGGCGAAAGAGACGCTGTTCCAGACCCTCGGCGCTCTGATCGGCGCGGCGATCGCCCTGGGGATCGTGTGGCTGATCGGCACTGGCCCGCTGGTCATCTTCCTGCTCGTCCTTTTGTGCTTCGCGCTGGCACGCATGTTCAAACTCGCCTCGCCGGACGAGTCGCCCTTCGTCGCGGCCAGCATGTCGGTCACGGTCATCCTCGTGGTCGGCACGCACCTGACCACCGAGGGCGCCTTCCAGCGGTTCGCCGGCGTGGCCGTCGGCGCGGTGTGCGCCCTACTGGCCTCCGCCCTGGCCACCCCCACGCGCGACACCCGACTGCTCCGCACCGACATCGACGCGCTGCAGGACGACCTGTCCGCACTTCTCGCCGAGGTCGCACGCGGCCTGAGTGAGGAGCCTGACGTCGACGTTGCGCGTGGCTGGCGGGACCAGGCGGTCGAACTCCGCAATCGATCCATCGGCCTGGATGCGCGCCTGGAGGACCTGTCGTCGCACGCGCGATGGAGCCCACGCATCGACCCCGACGACCTGGGCTCACTGCGCCAGAGCCTGAACGCCAACCGGGTGATGTCGTCACGAGTGCTGTCCATCGCTTCGGATCTTGCCTCGTCCGCCGGTGGGAAGTCGCGCACCCGACTGCCGCAGGCCGCCCTGACGCCGCTGGCCGACCTGATCGCCATGGCGGCCGACAACATCGCGGCCGAGGACCCCATCACCTCCGTCGGCGCCACAGCGGCACATGAGGCAGTGCGCATGGCCGACCAGACCGCTCAGATCGCCCTCATCGGCGGGATTGTGTCGAACATCAACCGCATCAACGAGGCCAGCACCGAGTCGCCGGACGACACCCAGGAGCACTGGGCGGCGACGTGAGGCCACAGGGGTGATGGCGTGGCAGGCCGGGCGTCGGTGTAGCCTTTCCTCGTCGCTCGGCAGGCCAGCCTGCCGGGTGTAGCCATGTAGGGCGATTGGCGCAGGGGCTAGCGCGCTTCCTTGACACGGAAGAGGTCACTGGTTCGATTCCAGTATCGCCCACTCGAGGAACCCGCTGTGATCCAGCGGGTTCTTTCCTTTACTACGCCCAAACGTGACGATGCCGCGCAGCCCCGAGGGACTGCGCGGCACCGTCACTTAGTGCGGTTGGGTAGATCAGCAGCTCGAGAGGTACTGACCCTTCTTGCCCGCCGCGGTGTCGATGTTCTGAGGAGTCAGGATCGAGAACCCGGTGGTGATCTTCTTCTTGGTCGCCTTGCCGCGAAGAGCATTGACAGCCTGGGTGACACCCTGGACGCCAATGTCGTACGGCTGCTGGGCGATGAGGGCCTGGACGGTGCCAGCCTTCAGTGCCTTGACCTGGTCGGGTCCGGCGTCGAAGCCGATAACCACAACCTGGCCTTCCTTGCCAGCCTGCTTGATGCCGGTGGCTGCGCCCTCGGCCGAGAACAGGTTGCTGGCGAAGATCGCCTTCAGGTCAGGATCCTTGGCCAGTGCGGCCGTGGTGATCTGGGCGGCGATAGCCGGCTCGTTCTGCGAGTACTGCTGGCCAACGAAGGTGTACTTGCCACCGCTGGCAGCAACGGCGTCAGCGAAGCCCTTGTCGCGAGCGTCGGTCGTGCTGATGCCCGGCTTGACGCCGATGCCCATGACCTTGCCGCCGGCCGGAACGAGCCTCTTCACAGCCGCGAAGGCAGCAGCGCCGCCGGCGAGGTTGTTCGACGAGATCTGAGACACGGCGAACGACGGATCCTTGACCGTCGTGTCGACGAGCACGATCTTGATGCCCGCCTTGGCAGCGGCCGCCAGCGGCTTCTGCATGGCGTTGACATCGTTCGGGGCGATCAGGATGGCGGAGGGCTTGCTCGCCACGACCGACGCCAGGATCGGACGCTGGAGGGTGGCATCGAACTTCGCCGGGCCCTGAGTCGTCGTGGTGACGCCCAGCTTCTTGGCCGCAGCCTTCACACCGCACTCCATGGTGATGTAGAAGCCATCACCCTTGACGCCCTGAATGAACACGATCTTCTCGCCGGCAGCCGTGGCTCCCGGGGCGCTTGCCAAGGTCAAGCCGACGGCTACGCCAGCGCTGACCGCGATAGCCGCCGTCTTCTTGACGAGGTTCTTGCTCTTCACCATCTACCCATCCTTCTCTCTGTTCCCGAGGTTCTCATCGCCGACTTGGCGACTCGTGGGCTTGCGTCCTGAGCCGCCGCGCATAGACCGGGTACGACGCAAGCCGTCCAGGTAAACCGCACCGATCAGGAAGATTCCAACAACGACGCCCTGCCAGTAGGCCTCAACGCCGATGATAATGAAACCGGACTCCAAAACCACTGGAATAAGGAGACCGATAACCGTGCCAAAGATGGAACCGATGCCTCCAAAAAGGCTGGTACCACCGATGACGACGCCTGCGACGACCGTCAGCGCGGTCATGGACTGACCACCGATGGTGGTCTGCTGATAGAAGGCGAGGCTCAGGATGCCGGCGAACCCGGCACAGGCCCCGCTGATGACATAGACCCAGATCAGCTGGCGGTCGACATTGATGCCGACGCGACGGCACGCCTCGGCGTTCGAGCCCACCGCAAAGGTGAACAGACCGAAGCGCGTCCGGTGCAGCAGGATGCTGCCGAGAATGACGACCACGGCCGCAACGACCGTGAGCGAGGGCACCTGCCAGATGATGTCGCCGAAGCCGATGGCGTCCACGAACTCACCGGGGACGTCGGTGAGGTCGATGCCGCCAGTGATGACCTGAGAGACACCCAGGGCCATGCCCAGTGTTCCGAGGGTCACGATGAAAGCGGGGACCTTCGCCTTGGCGATCAGGAAGCCGTTGAGCAGGCCCCACGCCGACCCGGCCAGTACTGCAACGACAACGCCGACCATCGCAGTGCCCCAGCCGGACGCTCCCATGAGGCCCATGACCTTGGCGGCCACGACGCTGCTGAAGACCAGCACGCTGCCGATCGACAGGTCAATGCCGGCAGTGATGATGACCATCGTCGCGCCGACACCGAGAACGGCGAAGATCGACGTGTTCACGATGATCGAACGCAGGTTGAAGACGGTCGGGAAGGCATCAGGTGCCATCACCGAGAACACGATGACGATGGCGACCAGCACGAGCACGATCTGCGCCGCCTGAATGCGCGTGAGGCGCTTCCAGAGGCTCATCTGCTCGGTGTTCATGAGGGTCGTGGCCTCTTCGGTACGGACGTCGACGCTCATGCGACCATCCCCTCGTCCAGCTTGCCGGTCATCGTGGCAACGAGCTCCTCGATGTTGGTGTCCGCCGTGCGGTAAGTGGCGACGCGTCGACCGCGACGCAACACCTGGATGTCGTCGGAGACCGCCAGCACCTCGGGCATCGAGTGACTGATCAGGACGACGCCGATCCCCTTGTCCCGCACGCGCTTGATCAGTTCCAGCACGTTGTGCGTCTGCACCACGCCAAGCGCCGCAGTGGGCTCGTCGAGGAAGATGATCTTGCTCGCCCAGGCCGAGGCTCGGGCGACCGCGATGCTCTGCTTCTGGCCACCGGACATCGTGCCCACCGGCTCGCTGAGCGTCCGCACGGTGGCCCCGAGGTCCTGGAACGCCTCGATGCTCTGCTCACGCATCGCCTTGCGGTTCATGAAGCCGAGCGCGCCCATGATCCCGCCACGCTTGATCTCGCGCCCCAGGAACAGGTTGTTGACCGGGTCGAGATGCGGGCACAGCGCCAGGTCCTGGTACACGGTCTCGATGCCGAGTTCGCGTGCCTGACTGGGCGAGTGGATGGTCACCCGCTCGCCCTGGAACGTCACCGTGCCGCCCTCGGCGGGCTCGGTCCCGGCCAGGATCTTGATCAGCGTGCTCTTGCCCGCGCCGTTGTCGCCGATGAGTGCGGTCACCTGACCCGGCTCGACGTCGAAATCGCAGCCGTCAAGTGCGACGACTTGGCCGTACGTGCGCACGATTCCGCGCGCCTCAAGAATGGGCATCTATGCTCACACTTCCTCTGCGTCGTATCTGATCATGCTCGTCAAACCGAGAACCACGGGCGGGCACGGCCCGCGATCGACTCCTTGAGCGCCGCCAGCCGAGGCACAGCGACCTCGCTCAGGAATGTCTCGCGCTCAGCACCGGTGAGTCCGATGGACTCCTTCCACACCGATCGTCCAGCGATGAACCCGGAGGCTCCACCATCATCGCAAGACACCCGGATCACATTGGTGAATTCGTCGAAGTCGACGCCTGCGCTCAGCACTGCCCAAGGAACGGTGACCGTCTCGGCCAGACGCCGGCAGCCAGCGGGCGTACGGGGGTACTCGAGCTTGAGCAGGTCGGGCTTCAACTCGGTGAGGAGTGCTGCGGACTCGACGATCGCGTCCTCCTTCTCCTTCTCCGTCATGCCAGTGCTGCCCGGCAGCGGGTAGATCAGGTTCTCGATGACCGACGGGATGCCCACGGCCTTGCAGTCCTCGATGACTTCGCGAACAACCTGGAGGACCTCCTCGGTCAGGTCGGGCTCGCCATCACCACGCGTGCGCGCCGGGTTCATCATGACGAGGAACTTGACGGCCCGGCCGCCCATGTCGCGGACCCACGTCGCGTTCTGCTCCGCAATGCGGTGCGTGCGCGGCTCCTCGCCGAACTTGCCGCGATCCGACGGCTCGGCCGCCACAAGAAGTCCGCACGTGGATGCCAGTGCGCCGCTCTCGCGCACTGCGGGCACCCCAAAGTCGGGGTCGAGGAGGATGCCCGAGGCCAGCGGCGTCAGGTGGCGCGCCACGTCGATCTTCGCCTGCCGCAGATCATCGACGGTGGGATCAGCCACGCCGACGGCCGCAAACATGCGACGCAGCGTGTTGCGCTGGTCCATGGCGACGATCGAGAACGATCCATCGGGGTCGGCAATCCCGGACAGGGTGACGGCGTCGCGTGTGACGGCCGGGTTCATCTGACCAACTCCTTTGTATTGACTCGGGTGAGGAAACCTTGGATGAGCGAGCCGCTATCGATACCGCCCGCTCGAGCGGCGAACATCGCTGCGCCGCGCGCACCGGCCTGCTCCACGTCACTGACGACCAAGCCCGGCATGAGGTGCGCCTTGCCGCGGTACACACCGTCAAGGTGCGCCCATCCGCCCGCGGCGACGGCGCTCTGATAAGGGCCAGCGATGTCGGTGACCGCGTCGACCAAGCTTCTGGTGTCGTCGAGCACGTAGTCCATCGCAGCGGCCCACACCTGCTCCGGTGTCGCGTTCTCGCGCAATTTGACGGTCACCTCGTTAGTCCAACCGCCCGGCTCGGAGACCACCACGGTCGACAGTCGCGCCGCGTCTGGCTGCCACGTGTCGGAGATGCGACGGCGGTCGTCACGACTGCGGGCACCGAGCATCGACAGGATCCGGCCGAGGACGAGGCCAGACCGTGTTGCGCCGAGGATCGCGGTCGAGCCCTCAAGCACATGGCGGCCGGCGCTAAGTCCCCGGTCGACGAGCAGTGCCCGCTCGTCATTGGTGAGCGTGCGCGGGACGGTGCGAAGGATCACGTCCGCGGTGCCGCACGAGTCGAAGAGGTCGTCGCCGCCGTAGGCACCGGCACCGACGGAGTTGACGAGGTGATCGTGCCCAGCCACCGTCACCGCGGCACCATGCAGGATCTGCGGGGCAGAGTTGCGCACGTTCCCGAAGCTCGTCCCTGCGGGGATGAATTCAGGAAGGAACGACGAGGTTGCTCCGATCAAGTCGAGTGTCCCGGCCCATGGCTCGACGGACAGTTGGTCGAGCAGGCCGGTGCGCGATGCCAGAGACGGTTCCGTGCCCTGCGTGCCGGTGAGCCGGAAGGCTATGTACTCCAGCGCATTCAGCCACGTGAGGCGACGAAGGTCGTCGCCGCCATGCGCCCGCAGCCACAGCAACTTGGAGAACGAACACTCTGCCTTCGCCGCGAGGCCGGTAACGGCCTGGAACTCGGCGCGGAATTCGGCTGGCAAGTCGGCGAACTCCTCCGCTCCGCGCTGGTCGTACCACGCGATCGCCGGAGTGACGGGGTTACCGCTGCCGTCGATCACAACGCCGGTCTCGGCCAGGCCCGTAATGCCGATGCCCCGGACCGACACGCCACCATCGACGGCCTGGGCAGCGCGCGCGATTACGTCGATAGCCGCATCGGTGAGGACGTCGATGTCGATCTGCACCTCGCCGTGGGCCGCGACGTCCCACGTCGTCGGTGTACTTGACGTCCCGAGGACCACGCCCTCGAGGTCAAGAGCGGAAGCCTTGATGGACGTGGTTCCGACGTCCACTCCGACGACGACGTCGCGGATGGCGCTCATACGCGCACCGCCTGCGACTTCGTTCGGCGGCGCGTCGCCTTGTGCCCGTCCAGCGGGCGCAGCTCGCCCGAACCACGCTGGATGAAGTGCAGCGGGACGTAGATGTCGGTGCCGTCGTCCTCGGCGCCGGCCATGCGGGCCCTCAGTCGCTCCATCGCACTCTGGGCAAGCAGGCGCGGGTCGTGGTCGATCACCGTCACGGCGGGATCCAGGACGTCGGCGGTGGCGAAGTCCCCGAACGAGACCAAGGCCACGTCAGTACGCCCGCGTAGGTGAAGGGACCGGACCACGCCCAACGAGATCTCCGACCGCGAACTGAAGATCGCCGTCGGCGCATTCGGGAGGTCGAGCATCTCGTTGGTCGCCCGCTCGGCCTGCTGGTCGTCGAAGCAGCCGACGACGACGAGGTCTGGATCGACCGGGAGTCCGAGCTCAGTCATGGCCTTGACGTAGCCCTCCTGGCGAATCGCGGAGGTCTTGATGCTGAGGTCGTCGGCGAGCAGCGCGATCCGCGAGTGCCCGAAAGAGGCGAGATGGTGGACGGCCTGGGCAGATGACTCCAGGTCATCGACGAGCACGACGCCGGTTTCGAGCCCTTCGGGCCCCCGGTCCATGAACACCACCGGCGTGCTCACCGTGCGCAGGAATGAGTAGTCAGCCGAGAACGGGATCACGATGAGGCCGGCAACGCGGCGGGCGAGCAGCCCTTCGACGACCTTGCGCTCGCGCTGCGGATCACGCGAGTTGCTGGCCACGAGCAGGTTGATGCCCAGTGGGAGCACGACCTGCTCGACCTCCTCGATCGCCTTGGCGAAGAACGGGTCTCCGATCGTGGGAACGATGATGCCGACGGTGTCGTCCACTCCACGACGCAGCGACCGTGCCATGAGGTCGACCTGGTAGCCCAGGGACTCGACGGCCTCCTGTACCCGCTGGCGGGTCTCTGGTGCGACGCCGTCGAAACCGTTGATGACCCGGGATGCGGTCTTGGTGCTGGTGCCTGCGGCTTGTGCCACGTCACGCAAGCGGACGGGATTGTTGGTCATCGCGAACCCACCGTCGTTGCCTCGGTCAGCAGGCCGACGATCTCGTGAATCCGGTCCACCTCGGCTCCGCCCGCGAGGACGTGCTCGCAGGATGCGGCAGCGGCGGCAACGCCGAAGGTGACTGCCTCGGCCCAGTCGACGTCGCCATTACCGGCGTGCAGCCATACGTGTGACAGGCCACCGACGAACGAGTCACCGGCGCCGACAGTGCTGCGGGCCACGACAGGGAATGCGGGGAACCACGAGACGTCGCCCTCGCGCGCCATCGCGACGCCGGCAGCACCAGCGGTGACCAGGGCCAGGCGCGCACCTCGGTCGCACAGGGCCAGAGCCGCTCGCTCGGCTCGCGGTCGAATCGTCTCGGTGTCCTCGTTGTGGCTGTCCATGACGTCGCTGCCCGCGGACGCGATCATTGCCTCGGCCTCATCGAGGTTCGGCGTGACGACGTCCGCGCCGTGCTCGAGTGCCTCGGCGAGCCACGTCGGCGCCGTGTCGACGAGGATGCGTCCGCCCGCGGCGTGCACGTCGTCGATGAGCGCGCCCAGCGAACCGGCCGGCAGGTCGAGCGGGAAGCTGCCCATGCACAGCACGACGTCTCCGGGCGTGATGAGCGAACTGGCGGTGGCGCGCACCCGATCCCAGTCCGATCCGGCCATCGGCGATCCGGCGTCGTTGACGACGGTGACGCGATTGACGGCTTCCTCGAGGTAGATGCTCGCGACCCGGACACTGCCCGGCACCTCGACGGTGGTGAACTCGCCGCCCTCACCGGCGAGAAGTGCCTCGTAGCGCGGACCGTCCTCGATGCCGATCGGGATGAGCATCGGGGCGTGGTCCCCTAGGGCGCGGAGCACGCGAGCAACGTTGATGCCCTTGCCACCGGCGGTCAGCTCGACCGAGCGCGTGCGGATGACCGCGCCGGGCACCATCTCGAGGATGGTGATCGTGCGATCGAACACGGGGTTCGGATTGATGATGAGCGCGCTGATGGCACTGCCTCTCGGGGGCGAGGTCGCTGCTTTCCTGGTGGCCGCGGGGGCGGCCGGTAATCGATGTCGGTAATCGTTGACGGTAATCGTTGTCAGCGGTTTCACGCTAGCCCTGGCCCGTGCAGCATGTCCAGACTCAGGGTCAACCGTTACCGAAACGTTGCACAACCGCCTCGACCTGGTCGGCTACCGCCATGCGGGCATCAATGACGAGGGCCGGGACCGACGGAGCTCCCGGCTCGGGCAGGTCGCCCGTCGCTACGACCTCGGTATCCCGCACGGCTCCCCTTTCCGCCAGGCGGCGAAGGCGCTCCTGCGCGGGAACGGCCAGCCACACGACATGCGCGCGCTCGTCGGGCACGCCCACCTCGGCGAGCCACTCCGACCACCGAGCAGCAGACGAGGTCTCGGCCGTGAAAGGCGCGATGAGCACCAGCGAAGGGAACGAGTCGTCGACCAGCACCGCCCTGGCCGCCTCGGCAAGGCGCGCGTATCGCTCATCCCGAAGCGCCTCGAGGGCATCTGCCTCGGTGCCGCCGGGATGACTGCGCCGATAGTCCGCCAGGAGGTCGACGGCCACGTCGTCGAGGTCCCGGGTCGCCGAGCCGAGCTGCTCGGCGAGGGCCAGGCCGAGTGTGGTCTTCCCACTCCCCGCTGGCCCGGTGATCATGTAGATCTCGGTCACTGAAGACTCCCAGGACGCGACTTCCGGCAGGGCTGCCGGCCGGCTCGAATCCTAGGCCCGACGGCCGTCGACGTGCCGCGAGCGCCGCGGATGGATCAATCGTCGCTGCTAGATTCGCCGACGAACGCTGACGTCGAATCGCCTCGGCGGAGCAGCGGGCTCCCACTAGCTGGGCGGTTGAGATGAATCCGACGATGAAGAACGGCGCACTCTCCTGGGAACTGCGAAGCGACCTGGTGCAGGCATGGGTGACCGTCCGCGGAGCGCAGATCGCCCCGGTCGAGTTCGACCTCGACGGTCGCGTCGTCCAGCCGTATTCCCTTGCCCCATGGGCCCCCGGAGGCATTCCCGGAATCCCGCCGTTGCTCGACGCCCTGCGCGGTGACTTCCTGTGCCTGCCGTTCGGCGCCCAGCCGGACGGCCCCCAGCACGGCGAGACGGCGAGCTCGGAGTGGACTCTCGCGGACGCCACGGCCGACAGTGTCACGCTGCACCTTGAAGCGTCAGACATCGAAGCGGTCGTGGACAAGACCGTGAGTGTGCGGCCAGGGCAGACGGCGCTGTACCAGGAATTCCTGATCACCGGCCTCGACGGCTACTACAACTACGGCACCCACCCCATCCTCGACTTCTCGAACGAGGCGCCCGGCGCAGCGCGGATCAGCACCAGTGCGATGCGGTGGGCGTCCACCAACGCCGGCCGCTTCTCCGATCCGGCGGCCGGCGAGACCCAGATCCTCGCCGAGAATGCCGTGTTCACCAGCCTTGACGCGATCCCCCGCGAGGACGGCGAACTCCTCGACGTCTCCCGCTACCCGACGCCTTCTGGCCACGAGGACCTTGTGATGCTCGTCAATGACCCGTCCGCAGGCCCGCTGGGCTGGGCGGCCGCGTCCTGCGCGGGCTACGTCTGGTTCTCGCTGAAGGCCGTGGTGTCGTTCCCCGCGACACTGCTGTGGATCTCGAACGGCGGACGCACCCAGGCGCCGTGGAACGGCGTCCATACCTCGCGTCTGGGCATCGAGGACGTCTGCTCATACTTTGCTGACGGGCTCGAGGCCTCGCGAGCCAATCCCTTGCAAGACCTCGGGATCGCAACGGTGCGGCATTTCGACGCCGGGACCCCGGTCCGCCTGCGGACGCTGCAGGCCGTGGCAGCCACCCCGCCTGGCTTCGGACGGGTGACCGAGATCGACACTTCTCGACCGGGCGTCGTCACGATCGTCGACGACGCCGGTGTGGCGGTCACGTCCGACATCGAGTGGGAGTTCGTTCTCCAGACAGGGGCCTGAGCCCCGGCGGGCCGTTCGGGCAGGCGGGGCAACGGCGCATAGGATGGATCGCACATCCAAGCGAGAGGTTCGTCATGCGTCTAGGTATTGCAACGGCTGCTGGTCTTTCGGGGCTGCTTCTGGCCGCATCGGTCGGTCTGACGGGCTGCTCGTCCAGCTCGACTGCGAACGGTGAATCGTCGGCCGACGCAGGAACGTCGGCCGCCGCCAGCGCGGAGGCCTCGGCTGCACCCTCGGGTTCCGACACGAGCGGCGATCCCGTCGACGCCAAGGCCGCCTGCGGCACCGTCGACGCGGCCAAGGCCGGCTACATGAAGGGGTTCGCCGCCACCGACTCCGAAAGCTGGAACCAGTTCGCCGAGGAGATGCTCACCGCGTCGTCCAGTGCGCCCGACCCAGCACTCAGTGGCGCCCTGATGAACGTGGCTGTCGCAGCTCAGTTCACCGTCACCGGGCTCGAGGGCGGCGACGACCTGGCAACCGCCAAGGGCGACTTCGACACGACCATCACCGACCTCAGCGCCGTCTGCACGAAGGCCGGCGCCCCGCTCCAGTAGCCACCGCGGGCTGTGCCACCGTCGATGTGCGGTGGCTCAGCCCGTGTTGCTCTTGCGGAACAGCGCAGCAGTGATGGCGACGAGAATCGTCGCGACGAAGACCTGCGTGATGAAGACCAGGAGCCACGTTCCCGAGTAGCCGAGCCAGTTCGCGATCGCCAGGCCAAGGAACGCCCCGATGATTCCGATGATGATCGTGATGATGCAGCCGATGGGCTGCATGCTCGGCACCAGCAGGCGCGCGATCATTCCGATGATGATGCCGGCGAACAAACCGCTGATGATGCCTTCAGGTGTCATGTCTTCACCCAACCATCGCCTGCCCGTCGCGAGCAAGCGCGACAAGCCGTGACACGGCCCTGAAGTACTTCTTCCGGTACCCCCCGCGGAGCATGTCGGCGGTGAACAGCCTGTCGAGCGGCACACCGCTCGCAACGACCGGCACGTCACGGTCGTAGAGACGGTCGACGAGCACCACGAGCCGCAGTGCATCGGCCTGGTCGGTCACAGTCCGCACATTGCTGACCCCGAGCAGGGACACCCCCTGCACCAGCGCCCCGTAACGGGACGGATGCACGGTCGCCAGATGCCGAGTCAGCCGGCCGAAGTCGTCGAGAGCTGCACCGGGCGTGGCTGACACATGCGCTGCGACATCCGCATCCGAGCAGGGCTCCGGCGCATCCGGCAGGCCGCGATGCCGGTAGTCCTCACCCTCGATGCGAAGCACGTCGAAGTGCGCCGCCAGTCCTTGGATCTCGCGCATGAAGTCGTCAGCCGCGAACCGCCCCTCACCCAGCTTGTCCGGCAGCGTGTTCGACGTCGCGGCAAGGTAGACGCCGTCGGCGACGAGTTCGTTCAAGAGCGTCGACATCAAGACGGTGTCGCCGGGATCGTCGAGCTCGAACTCATCGATGCACAGCAGCCGGTTCACCTTCAGCGCCTCGACGGCCGTCCGGAAGCCGAGGGCGCCCACGAAGTTGGTGTACTCGACGAACGTGCCGAAGCTCTTCGGGCCCGGGACCGCGTGCCACAAGGACGCGAGCAGGTGCGTCTTGCCGACCCCGAAGCCGCCATCGAGATACACCCCACGGCGGCCCTCCGGCGGGGCTGGGCGACGAAAGATCGTCCGCCGGGGCGGTGGCTCCACGACGCGGTCCGCGAACGCCCGCAAAGCGGCAACGGCCGCTGCCTGGGTGGGGTGCGCGGCGTCCGGGATGTAGTTATCGAACCGGACCGCCCCGAAGTGCGGCGGCGGGACGAACTGGCCCACCAGTTCGGGGATCGACACTGTCGGATGCCGGTCGGTGAGCGACAGCGGTTCCGGCACGAGAGGAGCCTATGCGGCCCTTCCCCCGCAGCGCATCGGACGGGGGCGCCGGATCATGCGACGATGCGTGCGTGCAGCGCCTGCTCCCGGCTCCAAGCCGGCCGTTGACCGACGAGGAGCTCGTCGAGGCGTACGAGTTCCCGTTGAGTCGCCCCTGTCTTCGCGCCAGCTTCGTGATGTCGCTGGACGGTGCGGTCGCGGGAGGCGATGGCAACTCCCGCTCGATCGCCTCGGCCAGCGATCGGCGGGTCTTCTCGCACGTGCGTCTCCGAGCCGACGTCGTCCTCGTCGGAGCCGGCACGGTGCGGGCGGACCGGTACGGCCCGTCTCGGCTGCCGATCGCCATCGTGACCGGGGGCCTCGACCTCGCTCCCAACTTGCCCCTCTTCGCCGAGGCCAAGGCCTCCACTCCCCGAACCCTTGTCTTCACCTCAGCGCAGGCGGCGCCGAGCGCGCCTGCCTGGCTGCACGAGCACGCGGACGTCATCGCCTGCGGCGACGAGACCGTCGACCTGTCCGGCGTGATCGGCGAGCTGGGCCGTCGCGGACTGGGGCGGATCCACTGTGAAGGGGGTCCCGCCCTGCTGAGCGCGCTCACTGCACTGGATCTCGTCGACGAGCTCCTGGTCTCGGTGAGCCCGCTGATCGTCGGAGCGCCACCCTCCGAGCATCTGGTCAGCGTCCCCGGTGGCCTGCTTGGGTCCCGGCAATGGCGCGCCGTGCACGTGCTGGCCGAGGACGGCACCGTGTTCCTGCGTCTGCGGAGGTCCTGATGCTCCAGCCACCCATCGAGCCCATGCTGGCGTCCCCGATCGGAAACGCGGTGCCTGAGGATGCCGGGGACGTGCTGTTCGAACCCAAGTGGGACGGCTTCCGCTGCATCGTCTTCCGGATGGACGACACCGTCGTGCTGCAGGGACGCGGCCGGTCACGGGGTGCCAGCGACGAGGTCATCGACCTTGCGTACGCGTTCCCCGAGCTCGTCGCCGAGTGCCTGGCACAACTCCCCCCGGGCACCGTCCTCGACGGCGAGATCGTCGCCGTGCACGCGGGCCGCCTCGACTTCGGCGTCCTGTCGATGCGGCTGCGACCTCGGTCGGAGGCGGGCGGCCCGTCCATCGCCAAGCTCGCGGCTGAGCATCCGGCAACCCTGCTGGCCTTCGACGCGCTGTGGATCGAGCGGGACCTTCGTGACGAGCCGTTCGACATCCGTCGCGCCGCCCTCGCCGAGTTGGGCCGCACCTGGCGGGCGCCATTGCTCCTCACGCCGTCGACCTCGGATCCTGCAGTGGCCCGCACCTGGTTCGAGGGATTCGAGGCGGCCGGTGTCGACGGGCTCATGGTGAAGAGCCGCACCGATGCCTATCAGGCGGGAAAGCGCGTGCAGGGCAAGGTGAAGCACCAGCGGTCGGCCGACGTCGTCGTCGCCGGCTGGCGGCCGCACGCCAAGCCGGGCGCCGACGGTGGCGAGGTGGTGGGCAGCCTGCTGCTGGGCCTTCATGACCCCACCGGCGTGCTGCAGTACGTGGGCGTCTCGTCGGCATTCCCGGCGATGACGCGGGCCTCGCTGGTCGAGCTCCTTGCCCCGTTCGCGACCGGCGAGGACGAGCCGCATCCGTGGCGCGGCCAGGCGCAGGGACGAATCCCCGGCGAGGCGAACAGGTGGAAGAAGGAGCAGCCTTGGCGAGCGCTCCGTCCCACGCTCGTTGCCGAGGTCAGCTTCGACCAACTCGAGGGGGATCGATTCCGTCACGTCGCGCAGTTCTCGCGCTGGCGCCCCGATCGAACGGCCGATACCTGCACCTACGAGCAGATCGAGCGCCCACCGGACGCGGTCATCGACGGCCTGCTCAACGGCTGAGCGGGGCGTCAGATCGTCTCGGGCTTGCGCGCCCTGCTCGGCTGCACGCGGGGCGGCTCCCCCGGCATCTTCGGGAAATCGGGCGGGTACGGCAGCTCCGGGAGCCCGTTCTCGACGTCCTGCTCCCAGGCGCGAAGGGCGGGGGCAATGTCGACGGCCGCGTCCGGCATCCCGCGCCACGGGTCCGGGAGCGTCGCCACGAAGTTCGGGACGGTGCGCAGGGTGAACTCCTCGGGCTGCACCCCGTCAAGATCGGCCCAGGCGATCGGCATCGACACGGGCGCCGTGGGCCGTGGCCTCAGCGAGTAGGCAGATGCCATCACCCGGTCCTGCGCGTTCTGGTTGAAGTCAACGAACACCTTGCCGCCGCGCTCCTCCTTCCACCACGACATGGTGACGAGGTCTGGCAGCCGGCGCTCGAGCTCTCGACCGACGGCGATCGCCGCATGCCGCACGTCGATGAACGAGTGCAACGGTCGGATCGGCACGAAGATGTGGAGCCCTCTGCTGCCGCTGGTCTTCAGGTACGCCGGCAGTCCCCACTCGGTCAGCAGTTCCCTGCAGGCCCCGGCCACGGTCACCACAGCCGGGAAGCCCAGTTCATCGGGCGGATCCAGGTCGATGCGCAGTTGGTCGGGGTGGTCGACGTCGGGCACGCGCACCGGCCAGGCATGGAAAGTGAGGGCGCCCATCTGGACCGCCCACGCGATGGCGGCCCGCGACGAGGGATCCAGGAGCGTCCCCGGCCGTCCGCTCGGGAAGCGAACGGCGATGCCCTGCACATATTCGGGGACGGATTTCGGCAGGTGCTTTTGGTAGAAGTGCTCGGCGGTCGGGGTGACGCCGTCCGGCCAGCGCTCCAGCGCGGTAGGTCGCCCGCCGATCTGGTCGACGAGTCGATGACCGACGGCAAGGTAGTAGTCGAAGACGGCCCGCTTGGTGATGCCGTCGAACACCGGTTTGTCCGGGCTCGTCAGTCGAACGCCGACGCCATCGACGTCGACCACGCTTGCTGGCCCATGGGCGGCTGTTGCCACGGGGTCACGCTACATTCCTCACGTGTCCACACTTGCGCTCGTCTTCTGGATCTTCGCGATCGTCCTCGCCATCTTCGGCATCGTCTTCGTGCTGATCGGTCGCAACGGGGAGCGCGGGTACTGGGCCCAGCGCGATCCGTCCGGCGTGGCCCGTGACGACGCCACGAAGATCCCCACGATCGCCCGACGGCCTCTGCACTACGCCGCCGGTGAGTTCCGGGCGCCGCTGCGCATCATCGGCATCGGCCTGCTCCTGTGCGAGATCGCCGCCGCGTTCGCGGTCCTGGCGATCATCGCGACCATCGCCGGCTAGAGCGGTTCGCCCACGCCGAGGCACTGACCAACGCTCGCAGATCCGATGACTCCCACGACGGACACGTCCGCAAGCCACCGAGTGCGCTCGGACGCCTGGCTGTCCTATCTGGCCATCGGCGTCGCCTGGCTCGCCACGCGCCTCTTCGCGGTCGCGTCCGTGGACCTCACCCCGTGGATGCTCCACGACCTGGAGGTGTACCAGTCGTGGCTGGCACCACTCGGTGACTTCACCTTCCCTGCGGCCGACCCCACGTGGCAGTACCCCCCGGGAGCTGCGCTCGTCTTCCTGGCCGCAGGCCACTGGCCGATCGACTTCCGCTGGTCGTTCACGCTGGTGATCCTCGCAATCGACGCCGCAGTCATGGTCACGCTGATGGTCGCCCATGCGCGCCAGCGGCCATCCTCGTGGCGGGGCGTGTGGTTATGGGCTCTCGCGGGCGTGATCGTCGGGCCGATCATGATGGTGCGCTTCGATGTAGCTCCGACACTGTTCGCCGTCCTGGCGATCGTCACGGTCGCGCGGCCCGCCTGGTCCGGCGCGAGTGCCGCCGTCGGGGCAGCAGTGAAGGTGTGGCCGGCACTCATGCTGCTGGCATTGCCCCGTCCATCGCTCAAGCGCGGTATCCCGGCCTTCGCGCTGACGCTCCTGGTGATCGTCCTCGGCTTCGCACTGCTGTTCCACGACAGCCTGTCATTCCTGGCCAACCAGCGCGACCGCGGCCTTCAGGTTGAGTCGACCGGCGCCTTGCCCTACCTGGTCTTCTCGCTGTTCGGCGGGCATGTCGAGACGGGGCTGACGTTCGGCTCCATCCAGGTGCTCATGAACGGAGCCGAACTCGTCGGCACGGTCGTGACGCTGATCGGGATCGCGCTGTTCGCCCTGATTGCGTGGTGGCGGCTGCGCGGGCGGCTTGAGCACGTGCCACCCGGCGACGTCGCCCTCGCAGTGATGCTGGTGTCCGTGACCACCAGCCGCGTGTACTCGCCCCAGTTCAACACCTGGCTCGTCGGCGTTGCGGCCGCGGCGATGCTGTCGACCCGGACTCGCCAGCGCGGTGTCGCAGGCATCGTCACCGCTGTGTCGATCGTCACCCAGGTCGTCTACCCGTGGTCCGCAACCCAGCTGGTCACCGGTGAGGCGAGCGGGATCCTGGCCCAAGTGGTGCGCATCACGCTCCTCGTCGTCGCGACCGCCCTGGCGGTCGACTCGCTGGCGCACCCGTCCCCCGATCCTGACCCGGTGGGCGACACCAGCGTTACGGCCCCGTAACCCACGCCGATTATCGTGGTCAGGCCGGGACTCGGCAGATCGCGCCCCGCCCCGGAGGAACGATGGACGAAGGCGCTCGATCGATCACCGATCGTGCGACGAAGGACGCCCAGGAACGGTCGACGAACCTGCGCATCGCGATCACCTGGCTGGTGACCCGAGCGCTTGCCCTCGCGTCGATCGCGCTCACTCCTCGCCTGCTCGACGACATCGACATCTACCGCGGCTGGCTGCCCTACCTTCGCTGGGCGCAGTACCCCCTGGCCGACGAGAAGTGGCAGTACCCGCCGGGTGCCGGCCCGGTGCTGCTCGCCCCGTCGTGGCTGCCGATCAACTACTCGGTTGCCTTCGCCGTGCTCTGCGTTCTGCTCGACGCGGCGATCCTCGGGATCCTGCTGATCACTCACGCAAGGGCTCCCGGCAGGTCCCGGTCCGGGCTGTGGCTGTGGGCCATGGCGGGCGTCGTCGTCGGGCCCATCATGTTCACTCGATTCGACATCGTCCCTGCCTTCTTCGCGGTCGGGTTCGTGATCCTCGCGGGTCGACCGGTGCTCGCCGGTGCGAGCGCTGCCCTGGGTTTCGTCGTGAAGGTGTGGCCGGCCTTCCTCCTGATCGCCCTCCCTCGCGCGCATTGGCGCAGAGGCACCGTTGCCTTCGTGGCCACCACGGCCCTCGTCCTGCTCGTGATTGCTTCCAGGTTCGATGGGATCTGGAGCTTCCTCGCCAACCAACGAGCCCGCGGCCTCCAGGTCGAGTCCACCGGCGCCCTCCCGTATGAACTGTTCGCGCTGGCCCGCGGACCGATGCGATCCGGGTTGGAGTATGGCGCGTACCAGGTACTCATGCCGGGTGCGGAGCTGGTGGGAACCGCCGTGTTCGTGGCAGGTCTGATCACGATGGGCGTCATCGCCTGGTGGCGTTTCTCCGGTCGGCTCGACGCCGTTCCCGTCGGCGACGTCGCACTGACCTTGGTCCTGGTCAGCGTCGTGACCAGTCGCGTGTATTCACCGCAGTACAACGTCTGGATCGTCGCTGTCGCCGCCGCCGCCCTCCTGTCCCCGCGCTCGATGATGCGCCGCGTGTCCATGCTGGTCGCGACGGCGAGTGTGCTCACCCAGGTGATCTACCCGTGGTTCCCGTACGACCTGATGGACGGGAACCCGCCGGTGGTCGCCGTACAAGGCCTTCGGATCGTCGCCCTGGTCGCCGCGACGGTGGTAGCGCTCCACTCGATTCTGACAACGCCGGCCACCACTGCGGCCATACTGGATCGACGGCTCGAACCACTGGGCGATGCCCACTCGGAGGAAGTATGGACGTCCTACCAGGCAAGCCCTTCCCGCTCGGAGTAAGCCTGTCGGAGGACGGCATCAACGTGGCCGTCGCCTCGTCAACGGCCGAGCACGTCTGGGTCTGCCTGATCGACGAGAGCGGGAACGAGACGCGGCACGCGCTCCCCCAGAACGACGCTGGGATCTGGCACGGGTTCCTGCCAGGGGTCACGGCTGGCCAGCGCTACGGGCTCAGGGCTTCGGGTCCGTATGACCCGTCCCGCGGTCTGCGCTTCAACGACGCCAAGCTACTGCTCGACCCCTATGCCCGAGCGACCGTCGGCGAGCTTCGATACGGACCGTCCATCTACGGCCACGACCTCGACGAGCCGAGCAGGCCAAGCAGCCTTGACTCGGCGAAGGACGTCCCTCTCGGCATCGTGATCGACGACGCATTCGACTGGACCGGCGACACCTCACCGAATCGCCGCTACGCCGACACGGTCGTCTACGAGGTGCACGTCAAGGGATTCACGCAACTGCACCCCGGCGTGCCCGCCGACATGCGCGGGACGTACGCCGGTCTGGCGCATCCTGCTGCCGTCCAGCACCTCGTGGACCTCGGCGTCACCGCCATCGAACTTCTGCCGGTGCACCAGAGCGTCACCGAGCCGTCCGTGCACAGCCACGGGCTCGCCAACTACTGGGGCTACAACACCCTCGGCTTCTTCGCTCCGCACGCGGCGTACTCGGCCGAGGCGAAGCGGGGAGTTGTCGGTGGCCAGGTGCGTGAGTTCAAGGCGATGGTCAAGGCCCTGCATGCAGCAGGCCTCGAGGTCATCCTCGACGTGGTCTACAACCACACCTGCGAGGGTGGCGCCGGCGGGCCCACGCTGTGCTTCCGCGGCCTCGACAACCCCGACTACTACCGCCTGGACCCGCACGATCCGGCCGGCTACTACGACACCACGGGCACCGGCAACTCCATCGACGCAGGAAGCACGACGGCACTGTGGCTGATCATGGACTCGCTGCGCTACTGGGTGGAGGAGATGCACGTCGACGGGTTCCGCTTCGACCTGGCCGCGACCTTGAGCCGCGAGGACGGCGCGTTCGACCGTACGGCCTCGTTCTTCGACCTGATCGCACAGGACCCGGTGGTGAACCGCGTCAAGCTCATCGCGGAGCCGTGGGATGTCGGGCAGATGGACTCGTACGACATCGGTCGCTTCCCGGCGATGTGGCGCGAGTGGAACGGCGCCTACCGCGACACGGTCCGCGACTTCTGGCGAAGCAAGCCATCGTTGATGTCCACCCTCGCCTCGCGGATCACCGGCTCGTCTGACCTCTACGGCAACTCCGCCCGTCGGCCAACGGCGTCGGTCAACTTCGTCACCGCGCACGACGGCTTCACTCTTCGCGACCTCGTCTCCTATGACAGCAAGCACAACGAGGCCAACCTCGAGGACAATCGCGACGGCACCAGCGACAACCGATCGTGGAACTGCGGAGCCGAGGGTCCCACCGACGACCCGACGGTCAACGCGCTTCGTTCGCGACAGCAGCGTGCCCTCCTCACGACCCTCCTGACGTCCTTCGGCATCCCGATGCTGCTGGGTGGCGACGAACTCGGACGTACGCAGCAGGGCAACAACAACGCCTACTGCCAGGACGGCACGGTCGCCTGGTTCGACTGGTCGGCGCCGGACCAGGCGCTGCTCGCCTTCACCCGACGACTGGTGCGCATGCGACTCGAGCACCCGGTGTTCCGACGCCGACGCTTCCTGGTCGGAAGTCAGACGGACGAGATCCAGTGGTACACGCCGGCAGGCGCGCTCATGAACGACGGCGACTGGAACGACCCCAACGCTCGGTGCATCGTGCTGTACCTCGACGGCAACGACCTGCCCGACACAGGAGCGGACGGGTCACCGCTCCTGGACGACGACTTCCTGGTGATGGTCAATGCGTGGTGGGAGCCCCTTGGGATGGTGATCCCACCCGTCGACGGCGCCCGCGAGTGGCAACGCGAGATCGACACGGACGACGATGCGGTGGGTGCCAGCGCCGACCCGCCGAACCCCGGGGCGCCGATGGCCATCGGTTCGACGGTGACGGTCGCCGCGCGGTCGATGCTGATCCTCCGGGGTCGTCGAGGCCTGTAGCCCTACTGGACGCGCAGCGCCCACAGTGCGACCGCAGATGCCGCGGCAACGTTCAGTGAGTCGATGTCGGCGGACATCGGGATTCTGACGACCACGTCCGCTCCCGCCACTGCCCCGGCCGACAGTCCGTCGCCCTCGGCACCCAGGGCCAGGGCCAAGCGCGCGGGCGCCCCACGTGCGAAGTCTTCCAACGAGACGGCGTCATCGCTCAAGGCCAGAGCGGCCACGACGAAGCCGCTGTCTTTGAGCGCGTCGGTCGTCGCGGACCAGTCCGCCATCCGCGTCCACGGCACGGAGAACACCGCCCCCATCGACACGCGCACGCTGCGCCGGTAAAGGGGGTCAGCGCATCGGGGGGAGACGAGTACCGCGTCGGCGCCCAGCGCCGCAACCGACCTGAAGATGGCACCCACGTTCGTGTGATCGACGATGTCCTCCAAAAGGACCACCCGGGCAGCGCCACCGCCTACGGAGCCGAGCAAGGCCTCGACCGAGGGCAGCCGCGGTCGCAGCATGGCGGCCAGCGCACCACGATGAACGTTGAAGCCGGCGACCGCATTGAGCACGTCGGCGTCGGCCACGTAGACGGGTATCGCATCCGACGATCCCAACTGGGCCAGGTCGAGGATGCCCTGAAGCGGTTCCAGCCAACGCTCCGCCATAAGCAGCGAGCGCGGCTGGTGCCCGGCTTCGAGAGCGCGTTGGATGACCGACGCGCTCTCGGCGATGTAGATGCCCTTCTCCGGCTCGTGCCGGGACCGCAGGACGACGTCGGTGAGCGCCACGTAGTCCGCAAGACGCTCGTCGGCTGGGTCAGTGATGCGCAGGACCGGCACCCGCCGATCCTCGCAGAGTGCGCAGCCAGAGGATCCTTGGCCATCCCCGGATCGGGCCTTCCGGACATTGCTCTTCGGGAGTAGCGTCAGTCGCGCTTCACGTGCCGGGGGGCGGCACTCAGCAGTCGCCCGCGTTCGGCCCAAGACGGGCCGGACACCCACCGCAGGCGTCCGCGCCCGCAGCGGTCCGTCAAGGACGTCGCACAGTAAGGAGCCGCACATGCATGCCAACGCAGAGTTGATCCGCAAGGGCTTCGAAGCCTTCAATGCCGGCGACATGGCAACAATTGCCGAATTGCTGGCGCCCGACATCGCCTGGCACACCTCAGGAGAGAACGTCCTCAGCGGCGACTTCCATGGACAGGACGAGGTCTTCGCGTACTTCGGCAAATTGCTTGAGGTCACCGAGGGCACCTTCTACCAACGGGTGCACACGATCCTCGGGGATGACGAGCATGTGGTCGTGCTGACAGATTCAGGCTGGCAGAAGCCCAAGCCGTTCGACGGCCATGACGTGTTCGTCTGGCACATGAAGGACGGCCGGGCGACGGAGTGCTGGGCGGTTCAGACCGATCAGGCCGGAGCCAACGCCTCGTTGTCCTAAGTGGTCAGCCGGACGGACCCGGGCTCCGGGTGACCGTCGAGCAGGGTGATTGGCGCGACAGCGTGCGCGCTGCTGCCCTGGCCGGTCACGAAGACGAACTGCGTCGGCTGTTCGCCGAGGCAGCACTCCTGTTCGGCCCGGATGCCTCCGCCGAATGGGCCCGCACCCTGTCCGCACTCGATGGCAACGCAATCACGGGCTAACGCTGGCGCGCCGACCGACAGACCCTTACTTCAGGCGAGCCAGCTGAGCGGTCGCGAGCTTCTTGGCACAGATCGCCAACTGGGTGGACGTGGTCGCCTTGGGGTCAGCGCACACCGTGTAGACGACGTTGATGCCCTTGCGCTGGTAGACCGACACCGTCGGACCGGTGGACAGGACGGGCTGGCCGCCCGCGTCAGCGGACGTCGAGATGCTCGCCTTCGGGTCGTACTTGACGATCAGGGTCGGTGTGGCGGTCAGGGTGATCGCCGTGGGGCCGCCGCCGGCCTTCATCTCCTTGAGGTACGCGATGGGGAGCTTGGCGTTGCTGAAGGAGATGATGTCGACGTGGCTCGGCGACGGCTTCCCGCCGGCGTACGCGGCGTCGGAGCGCATCATCTCGTAGTAGCAGTACTCGACGTTCCCGGCGTAGTACGGGGCCGCGTGGCACGTCACGCCTGCCGAGGTCACGGGTCCGGCAGCACCGGAGATGCTCGTGATCTGGGGCAGTGTGAGCAGCGCCTTCTTGACCTGGGTCTCCGTGAGCATGGTCCGCGAGGTCGCAGCAGCTGGCGTCGCGAGCAATCCCGTCAGCACTACGGTCAGCGCCAAGACGCTGCCCAGGACGGTCTTGTTGATGCCGAGTCGATTCATGCTCTCCCCAATTCGCAGTTGACCTCTGCCCGTACCCCTGAAGAAGCCTACGTGGGGACCTCCGCGCCTCGGTTTGACCTCGGCAAGGCCTAGGTTAAGTATCGGCCCAGCGATCGCGATCGAGCCTCATCACGAGGCACTGATCACTGCCGAACCGACGCGGACCGACGACCTTGAAGCCCAGCCCTGCGTAGAACCGTTGAGCCCGCACATTCCACTCCAAGGGGTCGATCAGGACCCCTGTCACCTCGGGCGACTCAAAGCACATACCCAGCGCCACTTCCATCATCTGCGTGCCGAAGCCCTGGCCCAGGTCGGTCTCCTCCCCGATCCAGATGTCGATGGCACGGAGATTCGCCGCGACCTCGCCCCAGTAGTGCGTTGTCTCGTTGCGAGGATCGATGATCTGGACCACGCCAACCGGTCGGCCATCCGTCTCGGCGATCAGCACCTGCTGCCATCGCGGGTCCGCCGAGACCTCGACGCTCCAGTCGGCGACGTCGTCATCCCCGGTGGCTGCCTGGACGTGCGGCTTGGTGTCCCAGTAGGCGAGGAGGGGCACGTCGGCGAGCGTCGCCGTTCGTAGTTCCACCACGCGACTATGGCAAGCGAATGCGGCGATGGCAACGCCTGGGCTTGGCCTACACGGAAGGCAGGGGCAGCGTCGATGAGGCCCCCGCCTGATCGACCTTGAGCGCACGCAGGTCGTGGACATCCGTGGTCCAGCCGTCGTAGCTGCGCACGTAGTAGACGAGGTTGTCGTGGTCGCGCACGACGTACCACTGCGTGTAGTCACCCGAGGCCGCCAGATTCCGGGGCACGCTCACGAGGTCGAGTGAATGGAACGCCTGGTTGACCGCCTCGCGGGCACTGCCTGCCGTGCTTGCCACCTGCGTGAGCACGGTTGCGCGCACGAACCGCGAAGGCGGTGTCACATCGCCGGGAAGACCCATGAGGCCAGTGCCGTTTCCGGTTCCCGTGACCGGCATCCCCATCAGGTTGTACGGCTTCGGGTCGACGTTGGTGAGCCCGATGAAGTTGCGCAGGTTCGTTACGTGCCAGGGGTACACCGGCGAGTTCGTGAGGACGCCGATGACATTGTCATGCACCTGCGCCTGACCGTCGAGGAACTCCACCACGAGATCGGCACCGCTCGCATCATGGATCGCCAGGTGCTCGGTGAAGGCCCAGTTCATCAACGGCTCCAGCTTGTCCGGAACGGGTCGTCCCTCCGGCCACAGGTCCTTCACTGGGGCGTTCCAGATCTGCACCTTCGTCAGGGCGGCCTTCACGTCCGCCACCGTCGAGCATGTCCCGAGCAGCCAGCCCGCCAAGTTGACGAAGTCCAGCGCCGGCGCGGTGCCGGTGGTCGGCGGGCTCTCGGGAAGCTTCGTCTCGGGAAGCCACAGCGTCCCCACCGACAGGCCCGCCTCGTTGAGCCCGTCGGCGAAGAACTGATCGAAGCCGAACGCCCCCATACCGACGAAGCCGAGATTGTTCGTCCACGACAGGGGCGCGATGGCACCGTGGGTCTTGGTCGCCGTCCAGTTCTGGCCGCGCGGGACCACTTCCACGGTTGAACCCAGTTCGTACGCGAAGTCGAGGGTCCGCGCCGAGACGCGAAGGTCAGCGAGCCGGACGAGCCGCAGGTCTGTGCACATGGCTCGACGCTACCGACTTGCGGACCGGGAGGCTCCCGGAAGGGCGGTAGCCTCGGCGTCATCGGAGGTGAGCGTGGACTTCGACACTGCGCTGGAGTACTGCCTGGAGAAGTCGGGCGCCTGGCAGGACGAGCCATGGGGCGACACCGTGGTGGCCAAGGTCGGCCCACACATCTTCGCGTTCCTCGGTGACCCGCGTGGCAACACCGTCGGCGTCAAGTGCGCGCGCTCCCGCGACGAGGCCGACGAGTGGCTGGACCGCTACCCGGAGGATGCCCACCCGATGCCGTACCTGGCTCGGTCGGGCTGGAACTCGCTACGCCTGGACGGCGGGATTCCAGACGAGGAGGTGTTCGATGCGATTGACACGTCTTACGCCTTGGTGCTCACCAAGCTCCCCAAGCGGGACCGACCGGCGCAGCCCGACTCCGCCGTCCGCCCGCCGATTCTCTAGGGTCGAGGGAAGGGGATCTGCAGGAGTGCGCGGCGGGTGAACATAGCGTCGACGTGGCTCTTGCGGTTCGCGGCAAGGATGCACAGGCCGTGGTGCTCCTCGATCTTCTGCAGCAGGTAGGACACTTCCGTCGTCGAGAAACGGTCGTGGGCATCCTTGACCTCGGTCCGGCCGGCGAACAGGGCGTCAGCCTCGTCGAGGAGCAGCACGACCCCGGCTCGATCGGCTGCGGCGAAGACCCGATCCAGATTCGCCTCCGTCTGTGCGAGCCACTTGTCGTCGACCGCCGCGAGGTCGACACGGAAGATCGGCACCTTCATCGCGTTGGCCAGGGCTTCGGCGGCCAGTCGCCGATTCCTGCGGTCCTCGCCGAGGAAGACCAGCAGTGTTCCGGCTGGACGCGAGTCCTCACGGGCGTCATCGACCTCGGCGGAGAGGCCGCGTGCGGAGTCTGCGACACGCTGGAGCGCAGTGAGGGAGTCAGGCGCGAGGGCGACGTCCGCCCACGTGACCGTGGGCGTGATCATCAGTTCGGGCGGGGTCTTCAGGCCCTCCTTGCGGTGCATCGACCTATCTCACCACCGCCACAAGGGCCGTGGCCCGGAAACGGCCACTTGCGGGCAGTCCTGAGGACCCTCATCCGGGGGCTGGCCGGCCGCCCCTAGCCTTGCGGCATGCCGACTGTCGCCGTGGTCACCTTGGACGGATTCAACGAGGTGGACTCATTCGTCGCCTCATACATGCTCGGCCGCGTGAATCGCCCTGGCTGGACCGTGTCCATCGCTTGCCCGACTGCGCAGGTCACCTCCATGAACGGGGTCACCGTCAACGCGCAGATGAGCCTGACCGACCTGCCGGCCGTGGACGCCGTCATCATCGGCAGCGGCATGAAGACCCGTGACTACGCGGCCGACCCGCAGTTCCTTGCCAGCCTTCGCCTGGATCCCGAGCGCCAGTTGATCGGCTCTCAGTGCTCGGGTGCTCTCCTGCTCGCCAAGCTCGGCCTGCTCGACGACGTCCCCGTGTGCACGGACCTCATCACCAAGCCCTGGGTGATGGAGGCCGGGGCGAACGTCGTGGACCAGCCGTTCTACGCATCAGGCAACGTTGCCACCGCGGGCGGTTGCCTCTCGAGCCAGTACCTGGCTGCCTGGATCATCGCGCGCCTGGCAGACCTCGAGACTGCCCGCGAGTCCCTGTTCTACATCGCGCCCGTCGGCGAGAAGGACGAATACGTGGACAGGGCGCTCGGTCACGTTCAGGCCTTCTTGCCTGCTCCCACCGGCTCATGACCCATGACCGCGCCCACGGTGCTGGCCGCACCCGCGCAGGCAGATGACGTGCCCTGGGTGATAGCCCCGACGACGTGCGGCCCCGATCAGTAGGAGTGGTCCGGGGGGAGCGTGGAACTGCTCGTCGTCGCGCTTCAGGAGCAAGAGCTACTGGCCCCAGTCCTCATCCACCTCGGGGGCTAGAGCCAGCTCCGGCGGTTCAACGCTGATCACCTGCAGCTCCGCGCCGCAGTCGGGGCACGGGATGATGTCACCTTGCGTAGGGTCGGAGAGGGTGAGAGTGCCTTGGCACTCGGGGCAAAGGGTCGTCATGGCGGGTCCTCACGTCGTGGGTCAGCGTCCCCGGCATTGTGATGGCCCCACTCGGCGGTCGGGGCGGTTTGCCCGAAATGAGGGATTCTCCTGCGAGGAACGATTCATTTGGCTTTGATGGCGAAGCAGACCCACCAAGGGAGGCGAAATGGGATTTCGTGTCGTGATCGATTACGACGTGTGCGCCTCTACTGGTACGTGCACGCAGGTCTGCCCGCAGGTCTTCGAGATCCGGGCAGACGGATACCTGTACATCCTCCAGGACAACCCTCCCGAGAGTCTCCGCGACGCCGTGCAACAGGCCGCCGATCTGTGCCCCACTGGCGCAATCACTATCCAGGACTCCTGACCCCGAGTCACTGAAGTTGGCGGTGGCAACCGAGGGCGGCCCTATCCTCGCGGATGAGCCGCCGCACACGATCCCGGAAATGACGAACCCGCCTCACTGAACGGGGGAGATCGGTGAGGCGGGTCGCCGTCGGGCTGGCGGGATTCGAACCCACGACCCCTTGACCCCCAGTCAAGTGCGCTACCAAACTGCGCTACAGCCCGTTGCCCTGTTTGACGGGGCGTGGAGACTCTACATGGTCCATCGGGAACGCCTCGCAGGTGCTCTCGCGGGCGCGCCCGACCGATGACAGCGTCTCCCGAAAACACGAATCACACGGTCGTAGGACGGTTCAGGCGGGTTCCCGGCGCTAGGTTGGCATCGTGCGGGCACTGAAGTGGCTGGCGATCACGGTCCTTGCCATCGCGCTCGCGAGCGTGATGGTCGTCGTGGCCGTGGTCGGCTCCGAGCGCGTGGAGACCAATCGTGCGCAATCCGCGTTGGACCCCTTCTACATGCCGCCGAGCCCACTCCCTACTGAACCGGGCACGGTGATCCGAATGGAGCCGTTGGGCGTCAACGTTCCCGGAGCGAGCGCCTATCGCATCCTGTACGTCTCCCAGTTGCCCGACGGTACGCCCGCCGCGTCCGGCGGCATGCTCTTCATCCCTGACGCCCCGGCACCGGCGGAGGGCCGGCCCGTGGTCGCGTGGGCCCACGGGACACTGGGTATGGGCGACGCGTGCGTGCCCTCCCGTTCCGCGAATCCCCTTCAGGACACCGACAACTGGCTCGACCAGATGATGAGCCTGGGCTGGGTGGTCGTGTCGACGGACTACGTCGGATTGGGGACGCCCGGACCGAGCCTGTACCTGATCGCGCAGTCCGAGATGCGAGACGTCGTCAACGCGGTCCGCGCAGCACGCAGCGTCCCCGAGGCGCACGCCGGCTCGCGCTACGTCACGTGGGGCCACTCGCAGGGCGGGCACTCGTCCGTCTGGACTGGGCACCTGGGCGAGACGTACGCGCCCGAGCTGACCCTTCTCGGTGTCGCGGCGGCGGCACCTGCCCTCAACCTGCCCGAGATCATGAGCGCCCAGTGGGACACGGTCGCGGGTTGGGTGATCGGCCCGGACGTCCTTGAGTCCTGGCCGGTCTATTACCCCGACCTCCCGATCGCGGGCGTCGTGTCGAAGGCTGGGCAGAACGCCGCAACGCGACTGGTCGGCGAGTGCATCAAGCAGTCCGGGATCGAGGGACTGCTTCGCCAGACAGCGGGCGAGCACTTCTTCGAGACGAATCCACTCACGATCGGCCAGTGGACCGCAGCGATCAAGGACCAGACTCCCCCACCGCTGCCGGCCTCGATGCCCGTGTTCATCGCACAGGGGACGACCGACGAGGTCGTCCTGCCGTGGCCGCAGGCGATGATCGAAGACGCGTGGTGCAAGGCGGGCTCGGCCATCGACGTGCTCTGGATGGGCGGCATCGGGCACATGGCGGCGGCGACCACAGCGGGTCCGTCGGCCGTCGAGTGGATCGCGGACAGGTTCGCGGGCCGACCAGCGCTGCGCACGTGCGACGTGCCGCCACCGGTGGCACCCGTGGCGCCGTCGAACTGACGAACTGCTACCGGATCAGAGCCGCACGGGATGTCGCGGCGTTGCCCGCCGCAAGCCGGTTGACGGCCCGCACCTCGAAGGTGACGCGCTGCCCGGACGGCAGACCGCGGATCACGCAGGAGGTGTGCCTCGTCGAGCAGGATTGCCCCGTCGAAGCGAACACGTTGTAGTGGAGGACGCGACCCACCCCTGCGGACCGGGGTTTGTGCCAGGCCACCAGTGCCCGGCCCTTGTGCGCCTCGACCTTCACGGGCCACGGAGCCGTGGGCCACAGCCGCTGGCCGACATCCACGACAGTCACCGTGCCGAGATCGTTGCTGACGAACAGCTTCGTCCCCGCCACCGCCGGCGTCGAGGGATGGGGGCCTACGCGCAGGATCGCCGCGAGTGTGCCCCTGGTCGCATCGATGATCCCCATGGTGGTGCCGCCAGTGTTGGGGACGTAGACAGTGCTGCCATCGGGGCTCTTGGCTCCAGGTCCCGGATTCTTGCCGATGCGCAGCGTTCTCACCACGCCCTGCTTGGCGACGTCGAACACCGACACGGTGCCGGACTGGGAGTTCGGGATGAACACCAGGCCACCATTGACATTTGAACTGGGCCGAACGGGGCCGCCGCCCGTGGCGATCTGGCCGAGGACGGTGCCATCGGCCTGCGTGAAGACTGTCGTCGTGGACGAGTTCAAGTTCGGGACGTACACCACGTCGCCGCTGGACAGCGGCGGAGACACAGCGGGCTCGCCAGGCGCGCCACCGACGACCACGGTGCCGATGACCGCAGCCTTCCTCGTGTCGACGATGGAGACGGTGTCGGATCCTTGGTTCGGCACGTAGACGCGATCGAGGAAGCTCTGGGACTGCTTGCCGAATCCTGCAACCGGCGTCGTCGGTCGGATGCCGACCGGGACTGTGGCCCTCAACTCGCCGGTTGCGGCGTCGACGAGGGTCACCGAGCCCGATCCCGAGTTCGGGACCACGAGGGTGGCGCCTGCGGAAGACATCACGGGCGTGAGCGGGCTGTCGCCGACAGGGATGCGCGTGATCAGCTCAAGGGTCTGGGTGTTGATGACCGCGATCTTCCACTCACCGGTGAGCGGCACGTACAGGCGGTCCGCCGAGGCGAGCGGCGTGCCCGGCGACAGGCCCACGGCCAGGGTGTCGACCACCGTGTTGGTCGCGCGGTCGATGACCGTGACGGTGCCGTCAGCCTTGTTGGACACAAACACCCGGTCGCCGCTCACGACGGGCGTCGTGGGCGCGTTGCCGACCTTGAGCGTCACCGATGGGCGACGAGCAAGGACGGTCTCCGCGGCCGTCGCCGAAGTGGCGGGGACCACGGACACCGTGGCCGCCACCAGACCGATTCCCACCAAATGCCTCATACGCACCCTGTGAGCGTACCCGGTCATCGTCGGTGAGACCGCTTCTCCCGCACCCGCATCACGATCCGGATTGGGGTGCCGACGAAGCCGAACTCCTCGCGAAGCCGACGCTCGATGAACCGTCGATACCCAGCCTCGAGGAACCCGGTAGTGAAGAGCGCGAACGTCGGAGGCCCGACCTGAACCTGGGCACCGAACAGGATGCGAGGCTGACGTCCACCGCGAAGCGGGTGCGGATGGGCGTCGGTGAGCTCCTTGATGAACTGATTGAGGCGCCCGGTGGAGATGCGGGTCTCCCAGCCCTCCAGGGCTGCCTCGATCGCAACGGGGAGCTTCTCGACGTGGCGCTTGGTCTTGGCCGAGATGTTGACGCTGGGCGCCCAGGGCACCTGGACGAGATCGCGTTCGATCTCGCGCTTGAGATAGTGCCGGCGCTCCTCGTCGGTGAGGTCCCACTTGTTGTAGGCGAGAACGAGGGCACGGCCCGACTCGATGACCATGTGGATGATGCGGACGTCCTGCTCGGTCAGCGGCTCGGACGCATCGACGAGGACGATCGCGACCTCGGCGCGGTCGAGGGCCGCCTGCGTGCGCAGCGTTGCGTAGTACTCGTGACCGCTCGCCTCCTTGGCCCGACGACGAATTCCCGCGGTGTCGACGAACCACCACCAGGTGTCCTTGAGCTTGATCAGTTCGTCGACGGGATCGACCGTTGTCCCAGCAACACTGTCGACGACGACGCGATCGCTGCCGGCCAGCGCATTGAGCAACGAGGACTTGCCGACGTTCGGCTTGCCCAGCAGGGCGACGCGGCGCGGGCCCGCCTCGCGCGACAGGCCTGAGCCCTCCTCGGGCAGCAGCGCGACGGCCGCATCGAGCAGGTCGCCGGAACCGCGACCATGGAGCGCGGAGACCGGGTGCGGCTCACCGAGTCCGAGCGACCACAAGGAGGCGGCTTCGAGTTCGGTGTTCGCGTCATCGACCTTGTTGGCGACAAGCAGCACCGGTTTGCCGGCCTTCCGGAGCACCTGCACGACGGCCTCGTCGGTGTCGGTTGCGCCGACCTTCGCATCGACGATGAACATCACGGCGTCGGCGTCGTTGATCGCCCGCTCGGCCTGCGCGGCGATGGCGGCGGCCATGCCCTTCACCTTGCGGTCCCAGCCACCGGTGTCGATGAGGATGAAGCGGACGCCGTTCCATTCGGCCTCATAGGTGACGCGATCGCGTGTCACGCCCGGAACGTCCTCGACGACGGCCTCGCGCCGCCCGATCAACCGGTTGACGAGCGTGGACTTGCCGACGTTGGGCCGGCCGACGACGGCCAGCACCGGAAGCCCGGAATGCTCGCCACCGGGGCGCATCATCTCGTTGAGGTCGGCGTCGATGTCGCCGAACTCGGCCCGAGCCGCCACCAGGGCGGCCTCGACCGCGGCTTCGTCGTCGAGGTCGTCAGCGACGATTCCCGGCGTCGTCAAATCGTCGACGACTGAATCGTCGTCGGCGTCGAACGCCACCCAATCGTCGGTCATTTTCCCCACTCCAGATCACGGCTTTTGCCTTGATCTTGCCCTATGGCCGCCCGCCCATTCGCATCACGGCCACCTGCTCGGCATCCGCGAGCAACTGGCGCACCTGCTCCGTGAGGGCCGAACGGGTGCCCGAACGAAGTGCATCCCCCGGCGCATGGACTGTCGATGGCGCCATGAAGAACACGTCGATCCTCGATCGCGGGCGCGGCGGGTCGGTGGGGACGGTGCCGTCGGCCCCGAGCAGAACGACCGGCATGACCTGAACGCCAGCGGCGGCGAGGTAGCCGATCGGCACGGACGAGCCCGCCACGAGGACCGCGCGGTCGTCCGCCAGGGCCACAAGCGCCCGCCGTTGGGTCGTGATCGCGTAAGGCCCGCTCAAGGGCAGGTCACCCGCCGACGTGAGGACTCCGACGGGCATCGCGCGAGCCATCGCCTCGTTGGCCACGACGTGAATGGGTCGCGGTGACAGCGCGCGCACCAGGGATCCGGCGAGAACGGCCTCGCAGCGGGTCACCATGAGAAGCGGTCCCGTCGTCCCGACGTGGTGGGCGCCGTGCGGACGAAGTTGATACGTCATGCGGAGTGCGGCCGATGTGAGGTTGCGGGCATGCGCCGCGCCGTGCCAGGACGGCGGCTCGACCTCGACCAGAGGGGTCACGATCGCGCCGGCAGGTCCGCGACCAGCCCCACGATCTGCGCGACGACCTCGTCGAGGCTCATCGACGTCGTGTCGACGACGACAGCGTCCGGCGCGACGGTGAGGGGCGATGCGGCCCGGCCGGAGTCCTTGGCATCGCGCACGAGCAGCGCCGTCTGGGTCTCTGCGACGTCGACGGCGGACTTGCCGAGGTCCAGGTCCTGCGCCGCACGTCGGCGGGCACGCTCGGCCGGGTCCGCGGTGATGAACAGCTTCAGGTCTGCGTCGGGCAGCACGACCGTGGTGATATCACGTCCTTCGACCACGATGCCGGTCCCGGCAGAGACCGCCGAAGACACCTCGTGACGCTGGATCCGCACCAGCCGCTCCCGCACGGCCGGCACTGCACTGACGGCGCTGACCGCACCGGTGACCTCGTCACGTCTGATCGGCGAGGAGACATTGGTCTGGCCGACATGGATGGACGGCGCAAGCGGATCGGTGCCGCTGATGATCGACACGGCGTCCATGGCGCTGACGACGGCCTCGGGATCGTCGACGTCGACACCTGCGTCGAGCATGGCCCAGGTCATCGCCCGGTACATCGCGCCGGTGTCGAGGTAGCGGAAACCGAGGCGGTCTGCGACCGCGCGGCAGACGCTGGACTTGCCGGAGCCGGCCGGCCCGTCGACGGCGATCACAGGGGTGTCCACGGAGCCGAGCCTAGGGGGCCGGTCCACCGAGGTCATGAACGCGTGGCCACCGGAAGGCGAAGGACGGCATCGACGGCAACCCAGAAGAGCCGCTCGCGCACGTCCATGGCCAGGTGCCAGCCCCGCTGCTCCCAATCCTCGCCGGCCAGCGAGTCCCCCGCATAGAGCAGGTTGGCCATGCGCACGCCCCGGAACCGGGCCACGGCAAGCAGGGCCGAGGCCTCCATGTCAACGCTGATGCAACCCTCGGCGACGCGGCGGTCGGTGCGCTCGCGGGTCTCGCGGTAGGGAGCATCCGTGGTCCAAGTGCGTCCGACGATGAACGGCAAGCCCGCCTCGTCCAGCGCTTGGCCGAGTGCCGTCACCGCGACTGGCTCCGCCTCGACGACGCGACTGGCCGCCAAGTAGTGGAAGGACGTCCCTTCGTCCCGCACCGCGCTGTCGACCACGATGGCGTGACCCATGACCAGTTCCGGCACTAGGCAGCCAGCTCCCCCAACGGCCACGAATTCCCGTCCCCCCAGCGCGATCACCTCCTCCATGAACCCTGCGGCGAGTGGCGCACCCACGCCGGGATGCATCACGGCCACACGCGAGCCCTCGTAGGAGATCTCGAGGACATCGTGGGACCCGTGTGCCCACGTGAACGTCTCCAGGAGCCTGGTGTCCGAACGGGCAGCGATGGCATCGATGATCTCGGAGAAGAAGCACAGCACCACTCGCGACGGCATGTCGATACGTACGACGACCCGAGTGGGTTCGATGATGCCGGCGGATTCAAGGTCGTCTTCGAGAAGTGGGACGACCTCAGAGTGGCTGTCCTCCGGGAGTCGTTCGGTGCCCATGCCCAGCAAGTGTAGGAACGTGAAGCCCGTAGACGGCCCTAGGCGCGCACGTCGAACTCGCGCTCACGCAGCGCGGAGATCAGCTTCTCCCCCGCCTCCGGTCGCACGTATAGCGCAACGAGGCCGCTCGGGCGGCCGAACACGTGCTCGATGCGGATGTCCTCGAGGTTCACCGAGGCATCGCCGACCGCGGCGAAGAGCCGAGCCAGTTCGCCCGGCCGGTCGGCCACGATGACGCTGATCTCGCGATAGGCGGACGGCGCCGCACCATGCTTGCCGGGGATGCGCTGCTGGCCTGCGACACCCAACGCCAGCACCTCGGCGACCTCCGCCTCGACCGTGTCGAGGGATGCGTTGTCGGCCATCTCGCGAAGTGCGGCCACCGTGCGCTGCAGGTCGCGGACCACGCCGTCGATCACGTCGGCGACAGGTCCGGCGTTCGCCGCGAGGATGTCCGACCACATGCCAACGTTCGATGCCGCGATGCGAGTCATGTCACGAAGTCCCTGCCCCGCGATCCGCACGTGGTCGGCGTCGGCATCCAGCAACTGGCCTGCCAGCACGCTCGACAGGACCTGCGGAGTGTGCGAGACGAGTGCGACCGCCGAGTCGTGGTCTGCTGACGACATCTCGACCGGGAACGCCCCGCATGCCGAGACGAGCCGGTGCACCTGGCGCACATGCTCGATCCCGCTCGTGGGCAGCGGTGTGACGACCCAGAGCCGGTCGTCCATGAGGTCAGCGCGCGCGCCCGCTGCTCCGCTCACCTCACGCCCCGCCATCGGGTGACCACCGACCAGTCGATGCGCATCAGCGCCCAGTGCGATGGCATCGGCAATGACCCGCGCCTTCACCGACGTCACGTCCGTGATCGTCGCATCGGAGAATCGCGACGAGGCGTCGGCGATCACCGCGGGTGCGTAGCGGGGAGGAACGGCCACCACGACGAGGCAGGGCTGCTCGTCACCGGACAGGACGCGCCCGGCCCCCGCCTCCTGCGCGACGCGGAGGTTCTCCACGTCGACGTCCGAGAGGAGCACGTCCACGCCGGCACGACGCAATCCCAAGGCAACGGACGTCCCGATGAGACCCGTGCCGATGACGAGGACGGGCCGGTCGAAGACTGGAGTGCTGGCGTCGGCGCCGAAGGTCATTGCACGAGGTCCTGTCGCAGCACCTCGGCGCCGCGCAGGTACACGTGCGAGATCTGCGAGCGCGGCATGTCCACGTCGATGTGCATCAGGACCCGCACCACACGCTCAAGGGCACCGGCGACGTCCATCTCCTGGGCGCAGAGCAGTGGGACGTCGACAAGGCCGATCGCGCGGGCGCCGACCGCCGGGAAGGAACACGTCAGGTCGGGCGTGCCAGTCAGGATCACGCTGACGAGGTCGTCGCTGGTCAGCGAGTTTCGGGCCATCATCTCCGTCAGGAGTTCGCCCACCGCCTCGATCATCTCCGCCTTGTCGTCGGCGGACAAGCACGTTGCGCCTCGAATCCCACGCAGCGCCATCGACGTCGCTCCCCTCGGCATCGCCGGCGGGCCACCGGCCGCACCACTGTACCGAGGGGGCCGGTCCGACCCGCTAGAGACCGACCGCCGTGTAGAGCGCCCGCAGTTCCGGGCCGGTGATGGCGCGCAGGACCCCGGGACGCTGCTGGCCGAGGTGCACCGGCCCGATGCGGGTGCGGACCAGGTCGGTGACGGGGTAGCCGACCTCGGCCATCATTCGCCGAACGATGCGATTGCGACCCTCGTGGATGACGAGCTCGACCAGCGAGCGGTCCGGGGTCTTCTGCACCAACCGCGCCGAGTCGCATCGAGCCGGGCCATCATCGAGCTGGACACCGTCGCGGAGGGCGCGTAGTGCCTGTGTGGTCACCTGCCCGCGAACCGTGGCGATGTAGGTCTTGTCGATCTCATGTGAGGGGTGACCGAGCCGGTTCGCCAGCTCGCCATCGTTGGTGAGGATCAGCAGTCCCTCGGTGTCGGCGTCGAGCCGTCCGACATGGAACAGCCGCTCGGCTCGATCGCGCAGGTAGTCGCCCACGCACGGTCGGCCCTGCTCGTCGGACATCGTGGTGACCACACCGCGAGGCTTGTTGAAGGCGAGCACCGAAATGTCGGGCGCTGTCGGCACGCGCTCGCCATCCACCCGCACGACTGCCGTGAGCGGATCGATGCGCATCCCCTGCTCGGTGACCAGCCTGCCGTCGACCTCGACCCGACCCTGGTCGATGAGCGCCTCGCAGGCGCGACGGCTCCCGAGTCCGGCCAGGGCCAGCACCTTCTGGAGCCTGACGAGGTTCGCGTCGTCGCGCTCAGGCATGACGAGCCGGGGCTGACATCACTCGATGCCCGAGACCGAGTCCAGGACGTCCTCCAGCTCGGACAGATCGGGCAGGTGCTCGGCCAGGGGCGGCAGGTCGTCGAGGGACGCGATGCCCATGCGCTCGAGGAAGTACGACGTCGTGCGGTACAGGTGCGCTCCGGACTCGCCGTCGTGCCCGGCCTCCGCAATCAGGCCCCGGGAGAGCAGCGTGCGGATGACGCCGTCGACGTTGACGCCGCGCACAGCGCTGACGCGTCCGCGGGTGAGCGGCTGCCGGTAGGCGATCACCGCCAGGGTCTCGAGGGATGCCTGCGTCAACCGGGCCTGCTGGCCGTCGAGCACGAATCGCTCGACGAGCGGCGCGCAGTCCACGCGCGTGTAGTAGCGCCAGCCACCGGCGACCTCGCGAAGGTCGAAGCCGCGACCCTGAGCGGTGTACTCCTCGGCGAGCTGCCGCACGACCTCGTCCACCTCCCCGGACGGGCTGCGCGTCGCTGCGGCGAGGTCCATGACGGTCATCGGCTCGTCCGCCAGGAGAAGCAGTGCCTCCACCGCTGCTGACAGCGAGGGCGCGCCAAGGCTCTGGTCGACGTCATCGGTCGTCGCTGACTCGAGGTCCTCGATCTGCTCGTCGGCGACTTCGTCCTGATCCTCGACGGCGACGTCGTTCGCGTCAGTCATGTGTCTGCTCCTCCTCGGTAACGACCACACCGTCGACCTCACGGTCGACTTCGCGCTCGACGTCGAACTCATCTGTCACCTGGATGTCGGCATCGTCGGCACCCGTCCAGCGGATCGTCAGGTCGCCGAGCGGCGTCAACTGCTCGAAGGCCACCACCTGCTCGCGGTACAGCTCGAGGAGGGCGAGGAATCGTCCGACCACGACAAGGGTCGTGTCGCTGTCGGCGATCAGCGCCCGGAAGGTGATGGTGCCGTGCCGACGCAGACGCTCGACGATGATCTGCGCCTGCTCGCGGACACTGACCCGCTGCACGTGGATGTGCGCCGTCGACACCTCCTGCACCGGCTTGGGCGCCAGCGCCCGAGCGGCCATGGCAGCGAACTGGTCGATGCCGAGCCCGATCAGGACTTCCGGCAGCATGGCAGCGAACTGCGGCTCCAGCCCCACCGTGCGCGGGTAGCTTCGGCTTGCGCGCGCCATACGCTCGGCGAACAGCGCCGAGACCTCCTTGTAGGCGCGGTACTGAAGGAGTCGGGCGAAGAGCAGGTCGCGCGCCTCGAGCAGGGCGAGATCCTCCTCGTCCTCGACCTCCCCGCTGGGCAGCAGCCGCGCGGCCTTCAGGTCGAGCAGTGTCGCTGCGACAACCAGGAAGCCACTGGCCTCATCGAGGTCCCAGCCCGTGCCCTGGCCGCGGATGTAGCCGATGAACTCGTCCGTCACCTGATGCAGTGCGAGTTCGGTCACCTCGAGCTTGTGCTTGGAGATGAGCGTGAGGAGGAGGTCGAACGGGCCGTCGAACTCGCCGACACGCACCATGAAGCCGGATGCCGGCGCATCCGCCTCGGTGGGCGTGCTCACCTGGCCAGGACCTCCCGTGCCAACTGGATGTAGGCCTCAGAACCGGAACTGCCCGGTGCAAACGCAGTGATCGGCTCGCCTGCCACCGCGGCATCCGGGAACTTGACCGTGCGATTGATGACGGTGGTGAACACGAGGTCACCGAACGCCTGCTGCACGGTGGACAGGACCTCACGGCTGTGCAGCGTGCGCGGGTCGTACATCGTGGGGAGGACGCCGATGACCTGAAGGGTCGGGTTGAGCCGCGAGGTCACCTTGTCGATCGTGTCCTTCAGGAGTGCGACGCCGCGAAGCGCGAAGTACTCGGTCTCCATCGGGATGATGACGCCACTGCTGGCGGTGAGCGCGTTCAGGGTGAGCAGGCCCAGCGACGGCTGGCAGTCGATGAGGACGATGTCGTACTCGTCCATCACCGGAGCCAGGGCGCGCCCGAGAGCGTGCTCGCGGCCCACCTCGCTGACGAGTTGCACCTCCGCGGCAGACAGGTCGATGTTGCTCGGCAGCAGGTCCAGGTTCTCGATGTCGGTCGAGATGATGACGTCACCGACGTGGCAGTCGTGCTGGGTGAGCAGGTTGTAGATCGTCAGGTCGAGCTCATTGGGATTGATGCCCAGCGACACCGACAGGGCGCCCTGCGGATCGAAGTCCACCAGGAGCACGCGGCGGCCGTAGCCGGCGAGCGCGGCCCCAAGGCTCACGGTCGAGGTCGTCTTGCCGACCCCGCCCTTCTGGTTGACCATGGCGATCACCCGCGCCGGACCATGCGAGGTGAGCACGGGAGGCTCGGGGATGACCGCAGCGGTCGTCACGACGCCCGCGGGGGGCTGCTCTGACAGATCGTCGGCGATGACTGCTCCTAGCTGCTCGATGGGGACGTCGAGGGCGGGGGCCTCCCACGCCGGCAGCCCCTGACCGGGGCCTTCTGACTCCATGGTTGTTCCTCCTTCGAGCGGCGCCTGTGAGCCTACCCGCCCAGCCACGTCCCGAGGCGGAGCACCGCCGTCGCCGCTCGGCGCGCCTCGCCAGCGGATACGTGATGGTCCAATTCGACCGTGATGGCGATGGTCTTGAGCACCCCATCGATCCACTGGGTCATGGTCCCGTGGCAGGGGCCGGCACAGGTGACGATCGCCGCCCTTTCCCCCATCCACGCGGCCAGCCGACGGCCCGCTTCCCGGCTGCGCTCGTGGGTGATGTCGACCAGGTCGAAGGCCTGGTGGTACGACAGGACGGCGGCCGGCTTCACACGGGTCAGGAACCGGATGACACCGCGGGTCTCCGGCTCGCTGGCCGCCCGAGGGCCGGGCCAGTAGACGCCGCGGGCGCGGACCGCCTGCCAGCCCGCCGGGTAGTTGCGGTTCAGGTCCACGCCATGGGCGTTGGCCCGAGTGTGCCGCCGGTCCCCGTCGGGGTTGATGGTGCTGATCAGCCACATCCCCACGCCGCCGGGCACCGGCCGACTGGCCAGCTCCTTCACGACCTCCTTGCCACCTGGCTCACTTCCGTGCATCTGTCCGATGACAACGAGCTGGACCGGTGCATCGAGCGCCCCGTAGTGCCGGGCGACGATCTCGGTCCCGTCGACGGAATGGGCGATGACCCGTCGATCGTTCGCGGGCCGGCCCGCGGATTCGGGGACGGCCATCGCCGGCGCCGCCAGCCCGAAGCCCACCAGCACGGCTGTGGCGGCCACCACCGCGCGGCGCGGTATCACTGCGCCCTCGGATGGCTGGTTCGGTAGACCGTCTGCAGCGTGTCGATGGTGACCATCGTGTAGATCTGCGTTGTCGTGACGGACGAGTGGCCGAGCAGTTCCTGCACGACGCGGACGTCGGCCCCGCCCTCGAGCAGGTGGGTCGCGAAGCTGTGCCGAAGGCTGTGGGGGCTGACGGTCGCCGTGACTCCCGCCCGCGCAGCGGCCTGCTGCACCACCGCGTATGCGCTCTGCCGGGACAGCGGGCGCCCGAGGGTATTGAGAAACAGCCGAGCCGTCCCCTTGCCCTTGACGACCAGAGCGGCGCGCCCGCGCACCAGGTATGCCTCGATCGCGTTCGCCGCGAACTCGCCGAGGGGCAGCAGTCGCTGCTTGTTGCCCTTGCCTGTGACCACCACCGTCAGCGTCTCGAGGTCAACGTCGTCGACGTCGAGGTCGATGGCCTCCGACACGCGCGCACCGGTGCCGTAGAGGAACTCGACCAGCGCACGATCGCGCAGTCCCGGGGGGGTCTCGTCGTCCCCCGCGTGGTCGATGATCGCCTTGACTTCTGCATAAGGCAGCGCCTTCGGCAGTCGGCGCGGGATGGCGATCGGGCGCACGTGCTTCGACGGGTCCGCACGCGCCATCCCCTCCTTGCTTGCGAACCTGTGCATCGATCGCACCGACACGACCGCACGCGATGCGCTGGACGCTGCCAGCGGCGGGTGGTCGGGCGAGCCCTGCCGCAACGATGCGGCGAAGTCGGCGATGTCGTTCTCCGTCACCGCGTCGATGCCGACGAGTCCGCGACCGGCGCACCAGGCGACGTAGCGGTCGAGGTCACGTCGATAGGACGCCACCGTGTTGGCCGACAGACCTCGCTCGATGGTGACGTGATCGAGGTAGCCGGCAACGCAGTCGGTCAGAGTTGTCAGACGAGGACCTCTTCGAGGGTGACCTTGTTCATGCCGAACGCATCTGCCACGGCACCGTAGGTGACCTGCCCGTCGTGGACGTTCAGGCCCAGCGCTAGTGCGTGATCGTCCTTGAGCGCCTTCTTCCAGCCCTTGTTGGCCAGTGCGACGGCGTACGGCAGCGTCACGTTCGTCAGCGCGTAAGTCGACGTGTTCGGCACGGCGCCGGGCATGTTCGCGACGCAGTAGAACAGTGAGTTGTGGACCGGGTACGTGGGATCGGCGTGCGTGGTGGCATGTGAGTCCTCGAAGCAGCCGCCCTGGTCGATAGCGATGTCGACGAGCACCGAGCCCGGCTTCATCCGCGAGACCAGTTCGTTGGTGACCAGCTTCGGCGCCTTCGCGCCAGGCACCAGAACGGCACCGATGACCATGTCGGCATCGACGCATGCACGGTCGATCTCGTAGGCATTCGACGCGATGGTCTGCATGTGGCCCTGGTAGATGGCGTCCATCTGACGCAGTCGGCCGATGTTGTTGTCGAGCAGGAGCACCTCGGCCTGCATGCCGAGCGCGATAGCGGCGGCGTTCTGGCCGGCGACGCCGGCACCGATGACGACGACCTTCGCGGCGTACACGCCCGAGACGCCGCCCATCAGGACGCCACGGCCGCCGTGGGCTCGCATCAGCGCGTTGGCGCCGACCTGCGGAGCCAGTCGTCCGGCCACCTCCGACATGGGGGCGAGCAGCGGCAGCGAGTGATCGGGAAGCTCGACGGTCTCGTAGGCGATGGCCGTGACCTTGCGCTTCACCAGTTCCTCAGTGAGCGGCTTGTCGGCGGCGAGGTGCAGGTAGGTGAACAGGACCTGGCCTTCGCGCATGCGGTCGTACTCCGCGGCGATGGGCTCCTTGACCTTGCAGATCATGTCCGCCGAGCCCCACACGTCGTCGGCGGTCGGCAGGATCGTCGCGCCGGCCTTGACGTAGTCCTCGTTGGGGATGGACGAGCCAACGCCCGCGTCGTGCTCGATGACCACTTCGTGGCCGTTGCGCACCAGTTCGAACACCCCGGCCGGAGTGATGGCCACCCGGTACTCGTGGTTCTTGATCTCGCGCGGGATTCCGACCTTCACGTTCGCCTCGCAGACTCATGCCGCCCCGAATGGGACGTCGGTGGGCCTAGCGTAGGGCGGACATCTAGGACGGTGGGGTCATTGCGGATTCCGAATCGGAGCATCCGGCCCCGGTCAGGCTCCGGTTTGGCGTCGCTCGAACACCCGGTCATGCCGCAGGAGGTCCACCCTCGCCGGCCAGGCCGCGTCGGCGGGCCGCAACGACGACCAGCCTTCCGCGCGAGCCGCCACGGCCGCGAGGATCCCCGCCACGGCCGAGGGGCTGCCGATCTGGCCGCCGAGAACCAGGTCCCGGGCCGCCAGCAGCGGGACCCAGGTCCGCGGCAGGTGCGCCTCCTCAGCCTCGCCGGTGTGCTCGCGACCGTCAGGCAGGGTGCTCAGTCCGCGGGCCAGGTAGATCCGGATGGCCTCCGAGGAACCGCCCGGGCTCAGGTACATGTCGAGCAGCACGTGCCATTGCGTCGCCTCGTAGCCCGCCTCCTCGGCCAGCTCGCGCGCGGCGGTGCGCCACGGCTGCTCCCCCGGCTCGTCGAGCAGGCCGGCAGGCGGCTCGAACAGGAATCTGCCGACCGGATGCCGGTACTGGCGGATCAGCAGAACGCGGTCGGCATCGTCGAGCGCGATGACGGCGACGGCACCAGGGTGGAGTTGCACGTCCCTCGTCGCCGAAGACGCGCCGAAGTCGACGCGGTCGCTGACGATCGACCACACATGGCCCGTGAATCGTTCGGTCCGCTCGGTCACCGGCAGCGGTTCACCACCGTCGATGATCGGCCCGGCCCACTCCTCGGAGTCGGCGGTCATCCTTGCGCGAGCGCCTCGCGCTGATCCGCCGATGCCGTCAGGGCGGCCCCGACCAGTCCGGCGAAGAGCGGATGCGCGCGAGTCGGGCGGGACCGGAACTCCGGGTGCGCCTGGGTGCCCACGTAGAACGGGTGCGCGTCGGCCGGCAGTTCGACGAACTCCACGAGTCGGCCGTCGGGTGAAGTGCCAGAGAACCGCAGTCCTGCGTCCTCCAACTGCTGGCGGTACGCGTTGGCGACCTCGTAGCGGTGGCGGTGACGCTCGTCGACGTAGGGCACGCCGTACGCGTTCGCGACCTGCGACCCCTCCGCGAGCTTCGCCGGGTATAGGCCCAGTCGCATCGTGCCGCCCATATCGCGGTCACCGGAGACGACGTCGCGCTGGTCGGCCATCGTGGCGACGACCGGATGGGGGGTGGACTCGTCGAACTCCAGCGAGTTGGCGCCCTCGAGCCCGCACATCGTGCGCGCGTACTCGATGACCATGCACTGAAGGCCCAGGCACAGGCCGAGCGCCGGAAGCCGGTTCTCGCGGGCGTAGCGCAGGGCGCCGAGCTTGCCCTCGATGCCGCGCACGCCGAAGCCGCCCGGAACCACGATGCCATCGAGGTCGCTGAGCTGCTTGGCCGCGCCCTCCATCGTCGTGCACTCGTCGCTGGACACCCAGCGGATGTTGACCCGGCAGTCGTGATGGAATCCGCCCGCGCGGATCGCCTCGGTGACCGACAGGTAGGCATCGGGCAGGTCGATGTACTTGCCGACGAGCCCGATCGTCACCTCGTGAGCGGGGTGGTGCACGCGGCGCAGGAGGTCGTCCCACGAGGTCCAGTCGACGTCGCGGAAGGGCAGGCCCAGCCGACGCACGACGTATGCGTCGAGGCCCTCGCGGTGAAGCACCTTGGGGATGTCGTAGATGCTCGGTGCGTCGACCGCGGCAACGACGGCCTCGGTGTCGACGTCGCACATCAGCGAGATCTTCCGCTTGATGCTCGACGGCACCTCGCGATCGGCCCGGAGCACGATGGCGTCGGGCTGGATGCCGATGCTGCGAAGCGAGGACACCGAGTGTTGCGTGGGCTTGGTCTTCAGCTCGCCGGACGGCCCGATGTACGGCAGCAGCGAGACATGCAGGAAGAAGACGTTGTCGCGGCCGATCTCGTGCCTGACCTGGCGGATCGCCTCCAGGAACGGAAGGGACTCGATATCGCCAACCGTGCCGCCCACCTCGGTGATGACGACGTCGACGTCGGGACTGGCCATCCGGCGGATGCGTGACTTGATCTCGTTGGTGATGTGCGGGATGACCTGCACTGTGTCGCCGAGGTACTCCCCGCGACGCTCCTTGGCGATGACCGTCGAGTACACCTGACCGGTGGTGACGTTCGCGGAGCCGTGCAGGTCGGTGTCGAGGAATCGCTCGTAGTGGCCGATGTCGAGGTCGGTCTCCGCGCCGTCGTCGGTGACGAAGACCTCGCCGTGCTGGAACGGATTCATGGTGCCGGGATCGACGTTGAGGTACGGATCCAGCTTCTGCATAGTGACGCGTAGACCGCGTGCCTTCAGCAGGTTGCCCAGGGACGAGGCCGTCAGGCCCTTGCCGAGTGAGGAGGCGACGCCCCCGGTGACGAACAGATGCTTAGTCGTCGCTTTCTCCATGGACCACCAGACTATCAGTGCCTCGCCGCACTCGGGTCAACGGACGCGCGGGCGAGGACCGGAACGGCCGGGGAAGGCTGGGCCATGACGGTCCCGATCTGCCGGGCGTCGGCCGCGATCTCCTGGAACCGGCCGAGGTAGGCGTCTACCAGTGCCAGCACGGCCGCGCGGTCGTGGACCTGGTCGCTCTGCCAGGGCAGAACCCGTGTGCTGGCAACGTCTTCTCGCACTGCGCGGAGCCCAACGACCACCTGCGCGGCACTGCCCTGCACCACCTTCCGCAGGCCCGAGCGGACCGACTCGGACACCTCGGAGGACCAGATCATCGGCGATGCGTAGCTGAGCGTCGACAGCACCTTGGCCTGGCCGGCCCGGGCATCCTGCTGCACCTCGGTGGCCGCAGTGGCCAACGTCTCATCCGCCCGGTGGCGAACCGACTCGCTCCACCAGGCCACGAGCGCGACAACGGCAACCAGAACGATGACGGCGGGCAGGACAAAGCGGAACCGGCGGGACGGCTCGTCGCCGAGGTACTCCAGGCTCACGCCCGCTCCCGGCTGGCCAGTTCGAGCAACTCGGAGGCGTGCTCGGCGCCCGACGCGGAGCCCTCGAGTCCGGACAGCATGCGGACCAATTCCTGCACCCGGGCGTCGCCTTCGACGACGCTGACGCTCGCCGACGTCACCTGCCCGTCGCTGCCCTTCGCGACCACGACCTGCCGGTCAGCGAAGGCGGCCACCTGCGGGAGGTGCGTCACCACGATGACCTGCGCCGAGCGCGCCAGCCGGGCGAGCCGGCGGCCGACCTCGACGGCGACCTTGCCGCCGATTCCGGCATCGACCTCGTCGAAGACGAACGTGGGCACACTCTCGGCTCCTGCCAGGACGACCTCGATGGCCAGCATGATCCGGGACAGCTCTCCCCCGGAGGCGCCCTTGCCGAGGGGTCTGAAGTCTCCGCCGGCGTGCGGACGCAGCAGCATTACGACGTCGTCGGCACCCTCGGTGGTGTAGTTCTCAGGGCCCGAGACGGTCGCGACGTCGATCCGCAGTTCCGAGTCAGGCATCGCCAGCGCGCGAAGCTCCTCCGACACGGCCGCGGAGAGTTTCTTGGCGGCCGCCCGGCGCCCCTTCGTCAGTTGCGCGGCGAGGTCCTCGGCGAGGCCGCCACAGGCGCTGACTGCGGCAGTGAGCTGCTCCAGCCGCAGGTCCGTCGTGTCGGCCTCGGAGACGGTCCGCTCGGCGCGTTCCAGCCATGCCAGGACGTCGGCCAGCTCAGGGCCGTACTTGCGCTTCAGGGTGGCCAGTGCTTGGCGTCGATCCTCGATGTGGGCGAGCAATTGCGGATCGGCCTCGATGCCGCGCACGTACCCGGACAGCTCACTGGCCGCCTCGTCGACGGAGCCGATGAGCTCGTCGAGTCGCGCGACATATCCGGCGATGCTCGGGTCCAGTGCCACCGCTCGCTCCATCAGGCGGCGTGCCTGTCCGAGCAGGTCCACCGCGCTGGACTGCTCGGGTACGGCGTCACCCCCGACCAGGAGTTCGTGGGCCGCGGTCACCTCGGCGACGAGATCCGTCGCATTGGCGAGCACGACCGCCTTGGCCTTGAGGTGCTCGTCCTCGAGGGGCTCGGGCTGGACGGCGGCGATCTCCTCGATCCCCAAGCGCATCAGTGAAGCCTCGCGCTCGCGCTCCTGTCGGTGCGCCAAGAGGTCGTCCCGCTCGCGCTGAGCGGCACGCCATTGCTGGAAGGCCTCGCCGAACCGGGCCAGCCGACCCATGTGCGTCTCACCCGCGAAACGGTCCAGTAGGTCGCGCTGCCGACGGGCATCGCGCAGCAGCAGTTGATCGGACTGGCCGTGCACGGCGATCAGCCGGTCGGTGATCTCCGTGAGCGTCCCAGACGGCACGATGCGGCCGCCGGCGAAGGCCCTGCTGCGTCCCTCCGCCGCCACACTGCGGCCGAGGATCAAGGCGACGCCCTCGTCGTCGGTCTCCGTGCGGGCGCCGAGCTCGTCGAGGAGGTCCAGCAGTGGCGAGTCGACGGGGATCCGCCACTCCCCATCCACGTCAGCGCGTTCGGCTCCGGTGCGCACGACGCCGGGGTCGCCCTTGGCGCCCATCAGCAGGCCGAGGCCGGTCAGCAGCATCGTCTTGCCGGCGCCGGTCTCCCCCGTCAGTACCGTCAGGCCGGGAGCGAACGGCACAACCGCGTCCTCGATCACGCCGAGTCCGTGGATGCGCAGTTCATGGATCATGCGTCCTCCGAACGCCGCCCGCGCCACCCCGCCACAGGCAGGTCGAACTTGGCGACCAGGCGATCGGTGAACGGCGCCGTCGACAGCCGCGCGAAGCGCACCGGCTTGGGGTGCTGCCGCACCTCGATGCGGCCTCCGCCGACCACCTCGATGATCCGGCGTCCATCGGCGGCGAGCGCCGCCTCGCCCCACTCGCTCAACTCGAGCGCGACCACGCTGGTCGGCGACACGACCAACGGGCGCGCGAACAGCGCATGAGCGGACAACGGGACCACGAGCATCGCGGAGACCTCGGGCCACACCACCGGACCCCCGGCGGAGAAGGCGTACGCAGTGCTGCCGGTGGGCGTTGCGACCACGACCCCGTCGCAGCCCCATCGCGACAGCGGTCGGCCGTCGACCTCGACCACGACATCGATCATTCGTTCGTGCCCGCGCTTCTCCAGCGCGAGTTCGTTCAACGCCCAGGTCTGGTGGACGAGGTCACCGCCTGCCAGCAGACGGATGTCGAGAGTCATCCGCTCCTCGACATGCCAGCGACGGTTGACAATGGCATCGACGACGGCATGCAGGTCCTCCGGCTCCGCCTCGGCCAGGAACCCCACGTGCCCGAGGTTCACTCCGAACAGGGGCGCGCCGCTTGCTCGGGCGCGCTCGGCGGCACGCAGGACGGTGCCGTCGCCACCGAGCACCACCACCACATCAGCGCCGTCGGCGGCGTGCTCATCCGAGGCCACGATCCGCAGCGAGCCGGGCAGGCCAGGGGCCCCTTGCTCGGCGAGGCCCTCGTGATCCTCGTCGGTGATGGCCACTTCCACTCCGGCGCCCTCCAAGGCGCCGACCACCGAGTTGATGACCTCGCGCGCCTCGGCCCGGCGCGGGTTCACGACCAGGAGGACGCGCCTGGTGGCCTCGTCGGTCATGGCGGTCCCTCCTCGACAGCGCGCTCGATCGCAGCGCGCACGGCCTCCAGCGGAAGGGCCGCATGGCCCATCCTGCCCCCACTGCGCGACAGCCACAGGAAGTACTCCACGTTCCCACGCGGACCGGGCAGCGGGCTCGCCGCCACCCCAAGCACGGACAGCCCCAGCGCGAGCGCGGCATCGGCGACGCCGGCCACGGCGGACACCCGCAGGGCGGGGTCGGTCACGACTCCGTCGCCCACCGCCTCGCGGCCGACCTCGAACTGCGGCTTGACCATGAGGAGGAAGTCGGCGTCGGTCTCCGCGACGCTTGCCAGAGCCGGCAGCACCAGTTCGAGAGGGATGAATGACAGGTCGGCTACGACCAGCGCGGGCCGGAACGGCACCTGCTCGACCGTCAGGGACCGAACGTTGGTGCGCTCGATCACGGCGACCCGGGGGTCGGTGCGCACAGACCAGGCGAGTTGCCCGTAGCCGACGTCGACGGCCGCCACGCGTGCCGCTCCCCGCTCGAGCAGGACCTGCGTGAATCCCCCTGTCGACGCGCCGGCGTCCAGGCAGTCCCGACCCGCCACCTCTACGGCGTCAAAGGCGGCAAGCGCACCGATCAACTTGTGGGCTCCACGCGATACGTAGTGATCGCTCGGGTCGTCCTCCGACACGACGATGGCGTCGGACTCCTGGACCTGGGTCGCGGGCTTGGTGGCAGTGGCCCCCTTGACCTTGACACGGCCGGCTGCGATCAGCTCCTGCGCCGTCTCACGGGATCGCGCAAGGCTGCGCCGAACCAGCTCGGCGTCGAGCCGCCGTCGGGCCACGGTCCTCCGTTCGGCGAGGTCAGGTGCCGGGCGCGTCGACGTCCGTCAAGGTCGCGCGAAGGCGCTGGTGGATCTCGTCGAACACCGCCGCATGCTGGTGCACGTCATCAAAATCGAGGGAGTTGAGAAGCTCGAGGGCGGAGTCCACGCGCGGCTCGCCCGTGGGCTCCCACACGGAGAGCACGAGGGAGTTGTCGACCTCGTCGAGGAGCATGACGCCCTCGGGGTCGTCGGTATCGGGATCATCGGAATCGAGCTCGTCGTCGTCGATGGCGTCGTCGTCGAGGGCGACGTCGGCCACGGCGTCGTCAACCACGGCGTCCGCGTCGAACCGCTCAGCGTCGTCCACGGTCACGATGATGCTCCTGCGTCAGGGTCGACCACGATCTTCTTCTTCTTTTTCTTCACGGGCACGTCGGCCCCGCCTTGCACGGCCGGCGATCCGGACGCCAAGTCCTCGATGCTCGGCTCGACCACGGGAGCAGTTTCCTGCTCCACGACGGGAGCAGCGGCCGGCGTCGGAGCCGACATGCTTGACACGGTCGCCGACAGGTCGGCGATCTGCCGCTCCACGCGCTCCACATGCCGCCGGAGGGCAGCGAGTTCGTCCTCGCGGACGAAGCCCATGCGGCCGACGGCCTTGTCGACCTCGGTTCGGATCATCCCGACGAGGAGTTCGCGGTTGTCGCGGCTCGTCGTGACGAGGTTGTCGGCGAGCTCCTGCACCTGCCCGACCATCTGGGGCGCCGGGACCGCCTTGCTGGACAAGGTCATCCCCTGGGAGAGCAACGCCGTGACGACATCCCGCGCCTTGGCGGTCGTGGCCACGGTCAGGCCGCTTGCCATCTGCGCGAAGGCGCGCAGGTCGTCCGGACCCATGTCTCCTCCTCCTGCTTGCCTCGATCGGTGCCCACCGTACTCGCTCGTGAGGTCATCGCGGCCCGAGAGTCGCCGCCGTGAGCCGGCCGGCCGCCGGAGCCAGGTCGAGCACCTGCCCGGCATCCGCACATCGCCATGCCAGGGCAGTGGCCGCCCGCACGGCATCCCACGGATCCGTGCCGTCTGGCCATGTGACGTCGAGCTCGGTCCCGGTGACGAGCGCTCGGGCCACCCCGCATTCGGCGACGGCGTCGCCGATCACGACGTCCGGATAGGGCTCAAGCAGGCCGCGCAGGTCGTAGGCGACGTAGTGCGGCCGCTCGTGCGCGACCGCCCCGAGCAACTCGGCCATGGTCGAGACGCCGGTGAAGACGAGGAGGGTCGGGACATCGACGCGGCTACCTGCCGAGATGTCTGTGTCGAGCCGGTCGCCCACCATGAGCGGGCGTTGCGATCCGACCCGGCTGATCGCCTCCCGCAGCAACGCGGGCTCGGGCTTGCCCGCCACCGCGTCGGGGCCGCGCCCCACCGTGCGCGCCACCACGTCGACCAGCGAGCCGTTGCCCGGGGCCACGCCTCGAGGGGTCGGGAACGTCATGTCCGGATTGGTGGCGATCCAGGGAAGTCCCTCACGCACCGCGAACGTGGCCTCCGCCAGGTCACGCCACGTCAGGTCCGGTGAATAGCCCTGCATCACCGCAGCCGGCGAGTCCTCCAGACTCGTGACCGGCACGAAGCCTCGCTCCAGCAGCGCCTCCGAGATGCCGGCGCCACCGATGACCAGGACTCGGGACCCTGCGGGCACATACGCCGTCAGCAGGCTTACGGCGGCCTGAGGCGAGGTCACCACGTCGGCCACGCCTGCCGGTACCCCGAGCTCGGTCAGGTGGTCGGCCACCGTCTGAGGTGACCGAGCGGCGTTGTTGGTGACATAGACGCACGAGACCCCGCGCTCTTGAGCGGAAGCGATCGACGCCGCCGCGTGCGGGACTGCCGATGGGCCGACGTAGACCACGCCGTCAAGGTCGAACAGGAGGGCGTCGAAGCGATCGACGAGCAACGTGCCGGGATCGGCGGTGGTCACGTGGAGATAGGTCCTTCCGGGGGCAGTCCGCCAAGGGCTCGAGCCCTCAGCGTGGCCTTCACCTGCGACAGCGCCGAGGTGTACTCCGGGCGACCAGGCCGCATCACCGCAGCCATCGCCAGCTCGTTCCGTGCCTCTGGGAATCGCTGGAGCCGCCACAGCGACATGCCCAGTCCGTAGTGCGCGTAGTCCTCCGCCGGGCTGCGCTCGGCGAGTTCGGCGAAGGCTTCCGCCGCCTCGGCGTAGCGGCGGCCATCGAACAGGGCCCGGGCATAGCCCTCGAGGGCGCACGCCGACGTCGGATCGGCTTCGCGAACCCGCGCGAACAAGGCCGCGGCAGCGTCGCTGTTGCCGTTGTCGAGCAGTGCGACGGCGCGCTGGTACCAGTCGTAGGACGAACCGGCGGGCTCGGAGCCGCCATGCTCGCGCGTCGAGGTGGCCTCGTCGGGACTCGAAGTCATTGGCCTATGGTCGCACGCGGAGCCTTTCGAGCCGCGCGACATCAACCTCCATCGCGCTGCCGAGCCCACCTCCGGCGCGCCAGAACCGACGCCTCAAGGTGCCCTCGGCTCTGACCCATTCTCCTGGCTCCAGCACGGACACGCGCTTGGCCACGACGGCACGGAAGGTCTGGCACGAGATGGCGTCCACCGTGGCCGCGCGACCTCCGCCTTTCGCAATATCGCGTGGGGATCGATCGACGATCACGGTGAAGCACGTCACCTCGTCCCCGCTCGGCAGCTCTCGTCGGTCCACCCGGGCGCCGAGTCGTCCCTGCACGGTGACCGAACTGAACGTCTCCGCGCTTCCCTCGGGTTCTTTCATGTGCCCTCTCCTCTGCCGGACCGCTCGTACGGCCCTGAGGTCGATGCTGCCCGCGCGTGGCACCTGCGCGGGCGTTCCAATCGTGCGTTGGGGACCGCGGACCACCCCTCGCGCCCCTGTGGATCGGGACATAATGCGGGCATGACGGCCTCCCCCATCGAGCCGCTCGGTCAGGACGTCTTCCACATCGACACCCGCATGGGTGGATATGAGGGCATCACGTCCGGATACCTCATCCGCAGCAGTCGGCCCTGCCTCGTGGAGACCGGCACCGCCCGGTCGGCCGGGACAGTGATCGCCGCTCTCGCCGAGCTCGGCGTGGGCGCCGAAGATCTCAGCACGATCGTCGTCACGCACATCCACCTCGACCACGCCGGCGGCGTCGGCGACCTCGCCGAGGCCTTCCCCCACGCCAAGGTGGTCGTCCACGAGAGAGGGGCCAGGCACCTGGCCGACCCGACGAAGCTGGTGGCCAGCGCGCACCGAATCTTCGGCGCCGACATGGACCGGCTGTTCGGTGATCTGCGTCCGGTTCCCCAGGAGCGCCTCATCGTGCTTGGCGAGACCGGCGTGATCGATCTCGGCGATGGGCGGGAGCTCCGGGCGTTCCACAACCCCGGCCATGCCTCGCACCACGTCGGCCTGCTCGACTCGCTCTCCGGCGACCTGTACACCGGCGATGCGGCCGGCGTCTACGTTCCCGAGACGGCCGACGTGCGGCCGGCGACGCCACCGCCCGACTTCGACCTCGACCTGTGCCTGGACTCCATGGCGCGCATGCGCAGCACCGGCGCGCAACGCCTTCTCTTCAGCCACTTCGGACCGGTGACGGACGTCACCGACACCCTCGATCGGTCAGCGGAGGAATTGCTCTTCTGGGTCGACGAAGTACGCATCGCGCACCAGAGGACCCCCGATCTCGACCACGCCATCGCCATGGTCCGGAAGAAGGATCGCGAGAGGAACCCGGTCTTCTACAAGGACGAGGCTCGGGTGCACAAGTTCGACGAGCTTTCCGGCGTCGGCGCGAACGTGCAGGGGATCGTCCGCTGGCTCGACCAGCAGGAGGCCTGACGCCGACGCGTCACTCCTCGGAGTCGTCAACCTCCTCGATGAAGGTCAGGCCGGCTTCCTCGTCAACCCGCTCAGCGGCATCGGTGACGCCGTTGGTGTCCGAATCGGCGGCGCGATGCATCCACTCGAGCGCGTCGCCGGGCCGCCCCACCTTCTCCAGCAGGTCGGCATAGGCGTACTGCAGCCGCGCACGCGAATCCCCACGCGGCAAGGCCGTGAGCTCGGGGATCTGCAGGAGCACCAAGGCCGCATCCAACTGGCCGAGGTCCGCCCGGGCACCGGCAGCAACGAGGGTCAACTCGATGCGCGTGTCCTGCTCCAGGCGTCGGGAGTCGACCTCACGGATGATCTCCAGGGCACGCTGAGGTCGGCCCAGGCCGCGCTCACAGTCGGCGATCATGGGGACATAGGCCGGCGAACCGGTCATCCGCCGCACCGTACGCAGCTCGGCAGCGGCCTCCGCGAAGTCGCCAGCGAGATAGGCAGTGATGCCCGCGGCCTCGCGCACCGATGCCACGCGGCCGGCCCTGCGCTTCGCAGCGGCGATGTGCTCTCGCGCCAGTGGGACGTCGCCGTCGACCAGGGCACGATCCGCAGCCGCGAGGTGCCGGCCCACGATCAGCGCCAAGCCCTCAGGGAGGGTGCGCAACTCGTTCAGGACACCCTTGTCCAACTCGTTCACGGACACGTCATCGTCGATGTGCGGCTCCCGGACGCGGGGGGCATCACGGCGATCGTCACTGCGGGAGTCCGTACGACGACCTCGGGTATCCGGGCGCGCCGCACTAGACCGGCTTCCGGTCGGGCGGTCTGACCGCGGCCGATCGGAGCCGGGCCTCGACGACGAACGCGGCTTGTCACTACGCGGCTTGTCACTACGCGGCTTGTCATTACGCGGACGGTCACTGTCCGGCCGCGACGAACGCGGATTGTCACTGCGCGGACGGTCACTGTCCGGCCGCGACGAACGCGGCTTGTCGCTACCCGGACGCTCACTGTCCGGCCGCGACGAACGCGGCTTGTCACTGCGGGGCTTGTCGCTACGCGGACGCTCACTGTCCGGCCGCGACGAACGCGGCTTGGAGGCGCCAGACCGCTCGCCTGCAGTACGGTCGGACGCTGTGCGCGGCCGCTCGGAAGTGGACCGAGGCTTCCCGGCTCCACCCTTTCCCGCACCAGCCTTCGGGGACGTCGGCTTCCCGGAGCCGCCCCTGGTCGAAGCCGGCTTCCCGCTCGTTGGTTTTGTCGAACGCGGCTTGCCAGCAGACTTGCCCGAGCCAGCGCCCTTGCCCCCTGACGATGGCTTGCTACTGGACGGACGCGACGACGCGGGGGTCACGGTTGATCCTCTCAGAACTCATGGCTGTGGAAATGACAAAGGCCACCCGAAGGTGACCTTTGTCGAAAAAATGTCCGGCGGCGTCCTACTCTCCCACCCAGTCACCCGAGCAGTACCATCGGCGCTGAGAGGCTTAGCTTCCGGGTTCGGAATGGAGCCGGGCGTTTCCCTCTCGCTATGGCCGCCGAAACTCTATTGAGATTTCAACGTAAACCGAGCACAGTGAAGTGCTCGAGGTTCCCGACCGAATCTCGGGAACCGCACAGTGGACGCGAGTCTATAAATGAAAGATTGAGGCAAGTCCTCGGCCTATTAGTACCGGTCAGCTCCATGCGTTGCCGCACTTCCACATCCGGCCTATCAACCCAGTCGTCTAGCTGGGGGCCTTACCCGGTTGCCCGGTGAGAGTCCTCATCTTGGAGCGGGTTTCCCGCTTAGATGCTTTCAGCGGTTATCCCTACCGAACGTAGCTAACCAGCAGTGCCCTTGGCAGGACAACTGGCACACCAGAGGTTCGTCCATCCCGGTCCTCTCGTACTAGGGACAGGTCTCCTCAAGACTCTTGCGCGCGTGGCGGATAGGGACCGAACTGTCTCACGACGTTCTAAACCCAGCTCGCGTACCGCTTTAATGGGCGAACAGCCCAACCCTTGGGACCTACTCCAGCCCCAGGATGCGACGAGCCGACATCGAGGTGCCAAACCATGCCGTCGATATGGACTCTTGGGCAAGATCAGCCTGTTATCCCCGGGGTACCTTTTATCCGTTGAGCGACACCGCTTCCACATGCCAGTGCCGGATCACTAGTTCCGACTTTCGTCCCTGCTCGACCCGTCGGTCTCACAGTCAAGCTCCCTTGTGCACTTGCACTCGACACCTGATTGCCAACCAGGCTGAGGGAACCTTTGAGCGCCTCCGTTACATTTTAGGAGGCAACCGCCCCAGTTAAACTACCCACCAGGCACTGTCCCTGATCCGGATCACGGATCGAAGTTAGACATTCAGTACGACCAGAGTGGTATTTCAACGATGACTCCACATGAACTGGCGTCCATGCTTCACAGTCTCCCACCTATCCTACACAAGCCGAACCGAACACCAATACCAAGCTATAGTAAAGGTCCCGGGGTCTTTCCGTCCTGCCGCGCGTAACGAGCATCTTTACTCGTAGTGCAATTTCGCCGAGTCTGCGGTTGAGACAGCGTGGAAGTCGTTACGCCATTCGTGCAGGTCGGAACTTACCCGACAAGGAATTTCGCTACCTTAGGATGGTTATAGTTACCACCGCCGTTTACTGGCGCTTAAGTTCTCAGCTTCGACCCGAAGGTCTAACCGGTCCCCTTAACGTTCCAGCACCGGGCAGGCGTCAGTCCATATACGTCGTCTTGCGACTTTGCATGGACCTGTGTTTTTAGTAAACAGTCGCTTCCGCCTGGTCTCTGCGGCCGTCGCCAGCTCAAGGAGCAAGTCCTATCACCAGAAACGGCCCCCCTTCTCCCGAAGTTACGGGGGCATTTTGCCGAGTTCCTTAACCATAGTTCACTCGATCGCCTTAGTATTCTCTACCTGATCACCTGTGTTGGTTTGGGGTACGGGCGGCTTTAGTTCTCGCTAGAGGCTTTTCTTGGCAGCATAGGATCACGCACTTCGCCTCAATCGGCTCCCCATCAGTTCTCAGGCTTAATGAGACGCGGATTTGCCTACGTCTCGCCCTACAACCTTAGCCGCGGACTACCATCGCCGCGGTTGCGCTACCTTCCTGCGTCACCCCATTGCTTGACTAATACCGGTTAGGTTCGGGCGC
>Ga0194043_1000001_pt1:187500-270414 | contig 270414 bp, 266 predicted proteins | sample JunL4415m_MetaG_FD_161274 | JGI IMG/M metagenome (GOLD analysis project Ga0194043, IMG submission 161274) | Anoxic zone freshwater microbial communities from boreal shield lake in IISD Experimental Lakes Area, Ontario, Canada - Jun2016-L442-15m | ecosystem: Environmental >...
CCACTCCTCGACGACGTCCTCGGAGTTGAGCACGCGCTCGCCGGTCATGCGGGGATCCCCGATCAGGCCGGTCGCCCCGCCCACGAGGGCCAGGGGACGGTGGCCGTGCTGCTGGAAGCGTCGGACGGTGAGGATCTGGCTGAGGTTGCCCAGGTGCAGGCTCGGCGCAGTGGGGTCGAAGCCGCAGTACAAGGTGACCGGAGCAGCGTCGAGGGCCGCACCGAGCGCCTCCAGATCGGTGCTCTGCGCGATCAGGTCGCGTCGGGACAGTTCATCGAGGATCGAGGCCACGGCGTCATCCTCCCGTACCCATAGCGATTGCGGTCAGGCGGCTCGGGCTAGTCCTGGTCGACCGTGCCATCGAGCAGTTCGCGGTAGATGTCCAGATGGCCGTTGTGCCGCGCAGTCTCCTCGATCATGTGCAGGTACACCCAGCGCAGCGAGGGCCGTTGACCGTCCATCCACCGCACCGAGCGCACGATCCGATCGTCGAGACCGTGGAGTGCGGCATGGGCACGGCTCTCGTCACATGCACGGTCGAACTCGTCGAGCACGCCCTCGAGGGTGTCCGCATTGGTGAACTCGAACTCCCGATCGGGCTCGTCATCGGTCCAGGCGAACGGGACGTCGTCCTCGCCGTCCAATTGGTGTCGGAACCACCAGCGCTCGACATCCGTGAGGTGCTTGACGATGCCGGCGGCACTGGTGGCCGAGACCCCGAGCCGTCGCGTCGCCTGCTCCCAGTCCAGGCCGGTCAACTTGCGCCTGACCTCGGAACGATTGCCCTCGAGGTGCGTCTCCAGCAATTCGCGCTCGCTGCCGGTCTCTGCGTCCATCGGCTCCTCCGTCGTCGACATCATCTGAACCCTAGGTCAGCGAGCAGCCTTGCGATACGGACTGACCGTCGGCTGGTCGCGCAGGAAGAACCGCCACGGCGTTTGAGCGCCGGCACCGCCGACACCGGTGCGAGGCGAGATTCCGATCTCCTCCGACGGCAGCGGGTCGCGCAACTGCAGCCGTAGGGGCGACCTGGCGGCCAGCAGATGGGCGCCATCCAGGACACCGGTGACGCCAAGGGCCATCGTCAGTCGCGCCGGGCCGCGGGCGAGGTCGCGATCGGTCGTCGAGCTCGGCCGACGATCGCGGGCCACGTCGATGCCCTCGACGATCTCGCCAGCGCGAAGCAGCACGGCTCCTGCGACGCCGTCAGGCCGCGTCACGACGTTCAAGCACCAGTGCATTCCATAGGTGAAGTACACGTACGCCCGACCCGGGGGGCCGAACATCGTGGCGTTGCGCGGCGTCTGCCGTCGGAACGCATGAGAGCCGGGGTCCTCGCCCTCGCCGCCGTAAGCCTCCACCTCGGTGAGGCGCACGACGACGCGCTGCCCATCGACCCGTGAGGTGATCAGTGCCCCCAGCAGCAGCGGTGCCACCTCCTGAGCATGGGCGGCGAGGTCCACCGACGCACCGCTCATGCCGACCTCCACTGATCCACCTGCATCCTGCAGGGCACGAGTATCTTGACGGCGACGCGACATCTCGACCGGAGGAATCATGAATCCCAACACGTTCGACAACGCTGAGACCACCGCCCTCGGGGAACCGACGCCCAAGCCGGGCGCATTCGAAGGTCACCCGATGGAGTCGAGCGCCACGCTGTACAAGGACGAGCGGACAGAGGCCGGCGTGTGGCAGTGCACCCCTGGCTCCTGGACCTCCAGCAAGACCGGTGTCGGCGAACTCATGCACTTCGTCGCGGGCAGCGGCGCCATCACCGACGCCGACGGGACCCGTCATGAGTTCCGACCGGGATCGGTCCAGTACTACCCCGACGGCTGGAGCGGCACCTGGACCGTGATCGAGACCGTCCGCAAGGTCTACGTCATCACCAAGACCTGAGCGCGCCCTCGCCCTCAGGGCTGGTACGTCCGCTTAGGCGACCCGAACTCGGTGCGCGCAGGGTTCTGCGCACGCACCTGGCAGCAGTGCTGATGGGCGATCCGGACGTTCTCCATCTCGTAGGTGCCGCCCCGGTCCAGCGGAACCACGTAGTCGACGGTCGGATACGTCGCACCGAGTCGTTCCTCGCCGACGTCGATGCGGCGCCTGTCATCAGGGAAGGTGCGCGTACCGCACAGCCAGCACTTGGTGCCCTGCTTCTCGGCGACCTGCTGCCAGCGGAGCGGCCCCTTCTTCGCTGCTGCCTTCACCGGATTCATCGCCCGCTCGACTCGTCGCTGCTCGCGCTCGGCCTCCCGTTGGCGCCGCCACGCCCGCTTGCGCTCCTGCGCGCGTTCGCGACGCCGCTTGCGCAGTTCGGTGAGCGGTCCGCGAAGCAGCAGCACCAAGGCGACTATCGCCAGGACGACAAGGACAACGGTCAACCCCACTCGCTGCTACGCCCCTTCGCGCGCTACGCCCACGCCACGCGCTGCTCGGCGAGCATGATGCGCAGGTCGGCCAGTTGCTCGGCGACGCGCACCGGTGCGGTGCCACCGAACGCGGAACGGGAGTCCAGGGCACCCTCGACGCTGAGGACCTCGCGCACCTCGGGCGTCAGCCGCGGCGAGATCTCCGCGAGATCAGCATCGGTGAGGTCCCACAGTTCGATGCCCGAAGCCTCGGCGCGCCGCACACAGGCGCCCGCCACCTCGTGCGCTTCGCGGAACGGAACCCCGTTGCGCACCAGCCACTCGGCGATGTCGGTGGCGAGGGCGAAGCCTTCGGGCGCTGACGCAGCCATGCGCGCGGTGTCGAAGCGCAGCGTCGCGATCATCCCGGTCATCGCCGGCAGCACGAGCAGGAGCTGCTCGACGGAGTCGAACACCGGCTCCTTGTCCTCCTGCAGGTCGCGGTTGTAGCCGAACGGCAGGCCTTTGAGAGTGGCGAGCAGCCCGGTCAGGTTGCCGATGAGGCGGCCGGACTTTCCGCGCGCGAGTTCAGCAACATCAGGATTCTTCTTCTGCGGCATGATCGACGAGCCGGTGGACCATGCGTCGTCGAGCGTGGCCCAGCCAAACTCGCGCGAGGCCATGAGGATCACCTCTTCGCCCATCCGCGACAGGTGCACGCCGATCATGGCGGCGTCGAAGAGGAACTCCGCGACCCAGTCCCGATCGCTCGTGGCGTCGATGGAGTTCCCGAGTGCCTCGTCGAAGCCGAGGTCGAGCGCGACAGCCTGCGGATCCAGCCCGAGGCTCGACCCCGCGAGGGCACCCGCCCCTAGCGGCGACCGAGCTGCGCGCTTGTCCCAGTCGGCGAGCCGCTCGACGTCGCGACCGAGGCCGTGCACGTGCTTGGCGAGCTCGTGCCCGAAGGAAACAGGCTGCGCGTGCTGCAGGTGCGTGAACCCCGGCGAGAACGTCGACACGTGCTGCTCGGCCTGCGTGAGGAGTGCGTCCTGCAGCTCGGTGACCGCATGGACGATGAGACGAACGTGGTCGCGCAGGTACAGCCGGAAGTCCGTCGACACCTGGTCGTTGCGACTGCGACCAGCACGCAGCTTGCCACCGAGGTCACCGAGCTTGGCGATCAGCGCGCGCTCGACCGCCGTGTGGACGTCCTCATCGGCCGGCAACGGCTGAAGGGCTCCCGACGCGATCTCCGAGGACAGCTCGCCCAGCGCGGCGGCAACGCGCGCGAGCTCGTCGTCGGTGAGGAGTCCTGCCCGGTGCAGGACGCGGGCGTGGGCACCCGTCTGCTGCACGTCATACGGGGCAAGCCGCCAGTCGAAGTGAGTGGACAGGCTGAGCGCCGCCATCGCCTCCGACGGGCCATCCGCGAACCGCCCACCCCACAGCCGCGTGGGCTGCTGATCGGTCACGGATTCCTCCTCTGCTCGGCGAGTCTCAACAGCATGGCGCACAGGTCGTCGGCATCGGCCGGTGTCCGCATCACCAGGATGATCGTGTCGTCACCGGCGACGCTGCCCACCGAGTCCACGAGGGTGCTGCGATCCAGGTGGCCGGCGAGGAACTGGGCGGCGCCGGGCGGGGTGTGGATGACGGCGATGTTGCCTGCCGACTCCGCTCTCACAAGGACTTCCTCCGCCACGCGCGCAAGATTGGCATCGGCACCCGAGATGGGGATCGACGTGTCCGACGATGCATCCGCGATCGTGTAGTGCATCCGACCGTCCTCGTCGACGGCCTTGGCCGCGCCGATCGCGTCTAGGTCGCGGGAGAGGGTCGCCTGCGTCACGTGCACGCCCTCCTCCGCGAGGACGTTGCCGAGCTCGTCCTGGGAGCCGATCGTGGTCGTGGCGATGATCGCGGCGATGCGGGCACGGCGTGCCGTCATTGTGCGGGGCGAGCCCGTCGCGATGTCGGTCATGTTCCAACCAGGTTCGCGGCGATCTCGGCACACGCACGGTCCCACGCGTCAAGAGCGACGTGGATGTCATCGTCGGTGATCGTGAGGGCGGGAGCGAAGCGGATCGCATCCGGAGCAACAGCGTTGACGATGATCCCCTTCGCCCGTCCGGCCCGCTCGATCTCGCCGCTCACGGGCGTGGGCAGAACCGCGGCAAGCAGCAGTCCACGCCCACGCACGTGCGTCACAAGCCCGGAGCTGCGCGACACCAGCCCGCCGCACAGCCGGTCATGCACAACCTGCGCGCGTTCCAGCAGTCCGTCGCTCTCGATCGCGTCGAGCACGGCGAGCGCCGCCGACGTCGAGATGGGATTCCCGCCGAAGGTGGAGCCGTGCGAGCCGGGAACGAAGAGGTTGGCCGACGGCGAGAGGGCGATGCAGGCTCCGATGGGCAGTCCGCCGCCCAGGCCCTTGGCGAGCGTCATGACGTCTGGAACCACGCCCTCGTGCTGGAAGGCGAACCACGTTCCCGTGCGGCCGATGCCGGTCTGCACCTCGTCGAAGACGAGCAGGGCACCGTGCGCGTCGGCGATCTCGCGCGCCGCCTGGAGGTAGCCCTCGGGTGGCACGACAACGCCGCCCTCGCCCTGGATCGGCTCGAGCACGATGGCCGCAGTCGCATCCGTGACAGCGGCGCGCAGCGCGTCGACGTCGCCGTAGGGCACGACGATGACGTCGCCGGGAAGCGGTCGGAAGGGATCCTGCTTGGCCGGCTGGGCCGTGAGGGCGAGCGCGCCCATCGTGCGCCCGTGGAAGCCGTTTCCGGCAACGATGAGCTGGCCGCGCCCTGTCAGCCGCGACAGTTTGAAGGCTGCCTCGTTGGCCTCGGCACCTGAGTTGCAGAAGAACACGCGGGCCTCGGGCACTCCGGTCAGCGAAACGAGGCGCTCGGCGAGCGCGATTGTCGGCTCGGTGGCCATGAGGTTGCTGGTGTGCCCGAGCGTGGCCAGTTGGCCGCTGACGGCCGCGACGAGCCGCGGGTCAGCGTGGCCCAGGGCGTTCACCGCGATCCCGGCCAACAGGTCGACGTACTCGCGCCCGTCGGAGTCCCAGACACGCGAACCGCTGCCTCGCACCAGCATCAAAGGCGGCGTCCCGTAGTTGTTCATGAGCGCGCCCTGCCAGCGCTCGGACCACGTCATGACGCCTCCCCGGGCACCACCATCGTGCCGATCCCGGAGTCGGTGAAGACCTCGAGCAGCACGCAGTGCGCGACGCGGCCGTCGACGACGTGCGCACGCGGCACTCCGCCCTCGACTGCGCGCAGGCAGGCCTCCATCTTCGGCACCATGCCCGTCTCCAGGCTCGGCAGCATCGCGCCGAGCTCGTCCGTCGTGATCGTCTGGATGATCGATTCCGGATCCGGCCAGTTCGCGTAGAGGCCCTCGACGTCGGTGAGGACGACGAGCTTCTCGGCACCCAGCGCGACGGCGAGCGCGGCTGCCGCGGTGTCGGCGTTGACGTTGAACGAGGTGCCCTCGGCGTCGCGCGCCACGGTGGACACGACGGGGATCAGACCATCGTCGAGCAGCCGGGTGACGAAGTCCGGGCGCACATCGACGACGTCGCCGACCTGCCCGATGTCGACCTGCTGTCCCTCGACGCTCGCCGTGCGCCGTTCGGCCATGAACAGATGGGCATCCTCGCCCGACAGGCCGACAGCGAACGGCCCGTGCTCATTGATGAGCCCGACGAGCTCGCGCTGCACCTGGCCAACGAGCACCATGCCGACCACGTCCATCACCTCGGGCGTGGTGACCCGCAGCCCGCCCTTGAACTCCGATGCGATACCGAGTCGCTTGAGCATCGACGAGATCTGCGGACCGCCGCCGTGGACGACGACCGGGCGGAGACCTGCCAGTCGCAGGAACACCACGTCCTCGGCGAAGCTCGCCTTCAGGGCATCGTCGGTCATGGCGTTGCCGCCGTACTTCACGACGACCGTCGCGCCGTGAAGACGCTCGAGCCATGGGAGCGCCTCGGCCAGCACGGCGGCCTTGGCGCCCGCCCTCGCCAGGTCGGTCATGTCACTCCTCAGGTGGCGTAGGCAGAGTTCTCGTGCACGTACTCGGCGGTGAGGTCGTTCGTCCATACGGTCGCGCGCTCATGCCCAGCGTGCAGGTTCACGGTGATGCGGACATGCCGGCCGGACAGGTCCACCAGGTCGCGGGACTCCCCGATCGATCCGGATGAGCAGACCCAGACGCCGTTGATCGCTACGTCGACGGCATCGGACGCGAACGCTGCTTGGGTAGTGCCGATCGCCGACAGCACGCGTCCCCAGTTGGGATCCTCGCCGTGGATCGCGCACTTGAGCAGGTTGCTCCGGGCGACGGCCCGCGCGACCTCGAGTGCGTCGTCCGTCGACGCCGCCTCCTCGATCACGATCTCGATGTCCTTGGAGGCGCCCTCGGCATCGGCGATCAGTTGCCGCGCGAGATCGGAGCACACCTGAGTGACGGCGTCGGCGAACACGGTCGCGTCGGGGGTCACGCCCGAGGCACCGCTGGCCAGCAGCAGCACGGTGTCGTTGGTGCTCATGCAGCCATCGGAGTCGATGCGATCGAAGGACAGGCCGCAGGCCTCGCGAAGGGCCTGGTCCGCCTGCTCGGGATTGACCGTCGCGTCGGTGGTGAGGACGACGAGCATCGTCGCCAGCGCCGGCGCGAGCATTCCTGCACCCTTCGCCATCCCACCCACGGTGAAGCCGTCGATCGTGATGCTGGCGACCTTCGCAACGGTGTCCGTGGTCATGATCGCGGTGGCCGCTGCCGCCCCGCCGTCGGCGGACAACTCGGCGACGGCAACATCCACACCGGCAAGGAGTCGGCCGATCGGAAGGCGCTCGCCGATCAGCCCCGTCGAGCAGACTGCGACATCGCCCGGGCCGATCTCCAACCCTGCCGTGGAGAGGACTGAGGCCACGTGCTCGGCCGTGTGGTGCGTGTCGGCGAAGCCGCCCGGTCCCGTGCACGCGTTCGCGCCCCCACTGTTGAGGACCACGGCCTTGAACTGCCCGTCGGCGACGGCCTGCTGCGACCACAGCACCGGCGCGGCTTTGAACCTGTTCGAGGTGAAGACGCCCGCGGCGACGTCAAGCGGCCCGTCGTTGACGACCAGTGCGACGTCGGGATTGCCCGAGGCCTTGAGGCCCGCAGCGACGCCGCTGGCGCGGAAACCCTGTGCCGAAGTGACGCTCACGGTGCTACCCCGTTCCTTGACAACCCGGTGGTCTCGTCGAGGCCGAGCATGAGGTTGGCGTTCTGGATGGCCTGCCCGGCGGCACCCTTGACGAGGTTGTCGATCGCGCTGACCACCACCACTCTGCCCGAGTGGGCATCGACGGCGCACTGCAACTGCACCATGTTGCTGCCAAGGACGGAAGACGTCTGCGGCCAGACACCCTCCGGAAGGACGTCGACGAAGGGCTCGACAGCGTAGGCGGCCAGCAGTGCCGCTCGCACCGAGCCCGTCGTTGCTCCCTCGCGGCCGACCGCCGTGCACGTGGCGACGATCCCCCGCGGCATGGGCGCCAGCAGCGGCGTGAAGGACAGCCGCACCTCCAGCCCGGACGCGGTGGACAAGGACTGCTCCATCTCGGGGGTGTGCTGGTGCACTCCCCCCACCTTGTAGGCGGACATCGAGCCCATCACCTGGGTGGCGAGGAGGGCGTCGGACGCCTTGCGCCCCGCCCCGGACGTCCCTGACGCGGCGACGACGACAACGTCGTCCGGCGCGGCCAGTCCTGCCGAGAGGACAGGAGCCAGTGCGACCGCGACGGCGGTGGCGTAGCAGCCGGGGTTGGCGACGCGGGTCGACGCGGCGACCTTCGCCCGCTGACCCGGCAGCTCCGGCAGTCCGTACGTCCAGGTGCCGGCGTGCACTCCGCCGTAGTAGGTCGCCCAGTCCGCGGGGTCGTCGAGCCGGAAGTCCGCACCCAGATCGACCACGAGAACGCCCGCCGGCAGACCCGCAATCAGCGTCGCGGACTCCCCGTGCGGCAGGGCGAGGAAGACAAGGTCCGCCTCGCCGAGGATGGACGCTGTCGTCTCAGTGAGGACGACCCCGGCCAGCTCGGTCAGGTTCGGATGGACGGCCCCCAACGGCTCCCCCGCCCGACTCGCGGCCGCCACCGGACCGAGGGTCAAGCCTGGATGGGCGGTGATCAGCCGCAGGAGTTCGCCGCCGGCATATCCGGAGGCGCCGGCCACGGCGACGGTCGTCATGCAGGAATTATACGCATACACGCATGAACATCTCACGAACCCCCAGTACGGCGGCCGCCACCAGCAAGAAGGCCCCCGCGGGCGCGGCGGCCCCGACCACGATCCACGCGAACCCCGGAGGAGGCGGAATGCCCGAGCCAGACAACAAGACCAGGACGATCAGGACGAAGACCTCCGCGGCCAGCCTCGGGCCAATCCGGCCCGACTCACCGAACCGTCATGAGCGCAGCGTGGCGCCACACCGCTCAGTAGCTGTGGCCAGCGCCGCCTCGCGAGCGGCGGCGGTCTCTGCCGCGTCCAGCGTGCGATCAGGCGCACGGAAGCGCAGGGCGAACGCCAGCGAGCGCTTTCCCTCGGGGACCTGCGGCCCCTCGTACACGTCGAACAGACGCACGGACTCGAGCAGTTCGCCCGCGCCCTCCGCGAGCGCGCGCTCCACCGCGGAGATCGGCACCGTGCGGTCGACGACAACGGCGAGGTCCTCCTTGGCCAGCGGCTGCGTGCCCACCGATGGGGCCTGGCGCACTTCGGGCGCGGCGGCGATCACAGCATCGAGATCCAGGCTCATTGCGGCGGAGCGAGGAGCAAGGCCGTTGGCCTCCAGAACCCGTGGGTGCAGCTCGCCGGCGACACCGACGTCGTGGCCATCGACAAGAAGCCGGGCGCAGCGACCCGGATGGAATGACGGATCGGTACCGGCGACGACGTCGACGGTGACTCCGCAAAGATCGCCGACAGTGCGCGCCGCCTCAACGGCGTCGGCCCACGAGGACGCGCGGGACGGCCCCCACCAGCCCTGCGGCTCCCGCACGCCCGACAGGAGTGCGGCAACATGGATCGGCTGGGCGGGCAGCAGGTCATTGAGCTGCACCCACTCGTGGTCGGTCGGGCGCTGAGCGACCGACGGACGCAGCGGCGTGGTGCGCTCGACCGCACCGACGAAGACCGCACCGACCTCGAAGATCGCAAGGTCGACGTTGCCGCGACCGACGTTGCGGCGCGCTGCGGCGATGAGCCCGGGCAGCAACGTGGCGCGCAGGAACGGCTGCTCCTCGGACATGGGATTCGCCAGGCGTGGCCCGCCTCGGCGCGCATCGCCCTCGGGGATGAGCAGCGCGTCGAGCTCGGCCGCGCCGACGAACGGGTAGCTCAGCACCTCGACGAGGCCACGCGCCGCGAGGCCCATGCCGACGCGACGGCGCAGGCGCTGCGAGCGGGTCAGGCCCTTGCCCAGCGGAGCGGACGGGACGGTCGCCGGAAGGCGGTCGTACCCGAACAGGCGGATGACCTCCTCGTCGAGGTCGGCAGGATCGATGATGTCCGGACGCCATGACGGCGGGGTCACGGTGAGCTGGTCGCCATCTCGGGCGATCTCGCAGCCGACCCAACCGAGCAGTCGGGTGACGGTCGCATCGTCGATCGGAATGCCTGCGACCTCCCCGGGCTCGGTGACGGCGATCCCAATCCGCACGGGAATGGTCGGCGTCTCGACCGCAGTCATGCCGACGTAGTGACCGCCGCCGAACTCCAGCAGCAACTGGCTGGCGCGGGCAGACGCGTAGGGCGCAAGGTCACGGTCGACACCGCGCTCGTTGCGGCGCCCGGCCTCGCTGGACACCTTGTGCCGACGCCCGGCGCGCGCGATGACCTCGGGCACGAAGTGCGCCGCCTCAAGCACGATGTTCGTGGTGGCGTCGTCGATCTCGGAGTCCAGTCCGCCGATGACGCCGGCCAGCCCGATGACGCCGCGGTCGTCTCGGATGACGAGGTCGTCGGTGCGCAGGGTCCGCTTGACGTGGTCGAGGGACTCGAACGGCTCGCCGTCCGTCGCCCAGCCTGCGCGCACGGTCCCACGGAGCTTGTCCATGTCGTAGGCATGCAGCGGCTGCCCCAGTTCGAGCATCACGTAGTTGGTGACATCGACAGCGAGCGAGACCGGCCGCATGCCGCATGCGACGAGCCGACGCTGCATCCACGCAGGCGACGGCGCCGCAGGATCGAAGCCCACGATCGTGCGCATCGTGAACAGGTCGCAGCCGGCAGGGTCCTCGGTGGCGCACTCCTGCGGAGCCCGGTCGGGCAGCGGCGCAGGAAGGTCCGCGAGCGCCAGGCCTGGATCGACGAAGTCGAGTCCGTAGGCGGTTGCCGCCTCGCGAGCGATGCCGCGGATCGACAGCGCGTAGCCGCGGTCCGGCGTGATGGCGATGTCGAGCACCTCGTCACCGATGCCGATGATCGGCTTGGCATCTTCGCCGGGCTCGCCAGCGCCGGCCGGCAGCACCATGATGCCGTCGTGGTTGTCGCCGAGCGCCAGTTCGCGCTCGGAGCAGATCATCCCGTCGGAGACCTTGCCGTAGGTCGGGCGCGAGGCGATCTCGAAGCCGCCGGGCAGCACCGTCCCAGGCAGAGCTACGACGACGAGGTCACCCGCGACGAAGTTGGCCGCGCCGCAGATGATGCCGCGCACTCCCCCACTCGCCGGCCCGACGTCGACCTGGCACCAGCGGATCGGCTTCTTGAACTCGGTGAGGACCTCGACCTCGAGCACGCGCCCGACGACGAGCGGTCCGTCGACGCCAGCGCCGATCGACTCCACCGTCTCGACCTCGAGCCCTGCGGCGATCAGCTGACGGGCCACGTCGCGTCCGGACTGGTCGGCCGGGATTTCGACGAGCTCACGCAGCCACGACAGCGGGGCGCGCATCAGGCCTCCAGTCCGAATGCCAGCGAGAAGCGCACGTCGCCCTCGACCATGTCGCGCATGTCGCTGACACCGTTGCGGAACATCAGGGTCCGCTCGACGCCCATGCCGAACGCGAACCCGCGATAGACGGTCGGGTCGATGCCCACGGCCTGCAGGACGCGCGGATTGACCATGCCGCAGCCGCCCCACTCGATCCAGCCCTCGCTGCCACAGGTGCGGCAGGGCCGGTCCGCGTTCCCGACGGACTCGCCACGGCACACGAAGCACTCGAGGTCGACCTCGGCGCTCGGCTCGGTGAACGGGAAGTACGAAGGGCGCATCCGCGTGTGGATGCCGTCGCCGAACATCGACGCGGCGAAGTGGTCGAGCGTGCCACGGAGATCAGCCATCGTGATGCCCTTGTCGACCGCGAGCCCCTCGACCTGGTGGAAGACCGGAGTGTGCGTGGCATCGAGCTCATCCGTGCGGAACACTCGACCTGGCGCCACCACGTAGATCGGCAGTTCGCGGTCGAGCATCGCGCGGATCTGGATGGGCGAGGTCTGGGTGCGCAGCACCACGCCGCTGTCGGGCGACTCGACGAAGAAGGTGTCCTGCATGGTGCGGGCCGGATGGTCCGGCGGCACGTTGAGCGCGTCGAAGTTGATCCACTCGGCCTCGGCCTCGGGGCCTTCGGCGATGTCGTAGCCCATCGAGATGAACACATCGCCGATCCGGTCCATCAAGGTGGTCAGCGGATGCCGCGCCCCCATCGGGCTGCGATCGGTCGGGGCGGTGACGTCGACGGTCTCCTCGACGAGCACCCGCTCGTCACGCTCGATCTCAAGAGCGGCCTGCCGCCCCTCCAGCGCCGCCTTGACCTTGCCGCGCGCTTCGCCGACCCGCTTGCCGACCTCGGCCTTGGCGGCCGGCGGCAGTGCGCCGATCTCCCGGTTGGCCAGCGCCAGCGGCGACCGGTCGCCGCTGTGGGCCAGCCGAACGTCCTTGAGTTCGGCCAGATCTGACGCGGCGGCGATGTCCGCCAGCGCTTCCACGACCATCTGGTCGATTGCGGCCGCGTCCAGGCTGGCCACCTGTTTCGGGTCGAACGAGGTATTCGGGCCGGACACCGGCATGCCTTTCTGGACGAGCGGACGAGGGCTGAGTCAGGCTACTCGCCCAGGATGGCGGCCACGAGTTGCGCCACCGACTCCTCAAGGTCGCCGGTTCCGTGCAAGACCAGGTCGGCCGCCTCCGGCGCCTCGTACTCCTGGCCGACGCCGGTGAGGTTGGGCAACGCGCCGCGGGCGGCCTTGGCGTACAGGCCCTTGGTGTCGCGCGCGCTGACGACGTCCAGCGGAGTGTCGACGTAGACCTCGAGGAACTGCCCGGGCTCGAAGAGCGCTTGCGCAGCACGCCGGTCTGAAGTGAACGGCGACACAAGGGCGACGATGACGACGAGCCCGGCATCGCGCATGAGCTTGCTCACCTCGGCGACGCGCCGGACGTTCTCCGCACGATCCTCCGGCGTGAAGCCGAGGTCCTTGTTGAGGCCGTGGCGCACGTTGTCGCCATCGAGCACGTAGGTGTGCACACCCATCGCATGGAGGTTGCGGGCGGCTGCGTCGGCGATGGTGGACTTGCCCGCTCCGGACAGTCCGGTCAACCACACGACCTTGGCGTCGTGCCCCATCAGCAGCCGGCGGGCCTCCTCGTCGACGGCGTAGTCGTGCCGGACGACGTTGGTCGCGCGACGCATTGCGTGCCGCACCATTCCGGCAGCGACCGTGTCCGCGGTGACTCGGTCGACAAGAAGGAAGCCGCCGGTGTCGCGCACCAGTGTGTACGCGTCCATCGGCACCGGCTTGTCGGTGGCGACCTCGACGCGGCCGATGTCATTCATCTCCAGGACGCGGGCTGCTTCTTCGTGCCCTCCCACGACGTCGAGGCGGTGCCGGACGTTGGTCACGGTTGCCGGGACGGAGCGCGAACCCGAGACGAGCAGGTACGAACGACCGTGTGCCAATGGCTCCTCGCCAAGCCACACCATGTCGACCGCGAACCTGTCCGCCGGTGTCGGCAGGTTGGCGTCGGCCGCGGCGATCACATCACCGCGAGTGACGTCCACCTCATGGTCGAGGGTGATGGTGACAGCCTGCCCGGTCTCGGCACGGTCGAGGTCAGCGATGTGACCCTCGACGTGCAGGTCGTAGGTGACGATGCGATCGACGCTTGCGGTACGACCCGAGTCGGCGATGACGACTTTGTCGCCCCGGGCGATGCTGCCGGACACGACGGTGCCCGCGTATCCGCGGAAGTTCCCTTCCGCCCGGACGATGAACTGCACGGGGAAGCGGAACGGATGCACGACCTCCTCGGCGCCGGCTCGCGCACTCAGCGGCTCCCACCGCTGCAAGGCCTCAAGGATCGTCGGGCCGTGGTACCACGGCATGACCGTGCTGGGGATGGTGATGTTGTCGCCCGTGACGGCGCTCACCGGGATGGCGATGACCTCCGGCACCTCGAGCCGGGCAGCGGTCGTGCGCACCAGCCCCGTGATCTCCTCGTACGTCGCGTGCTCAAAGCCGACCAGATCCATCTTGTTCACGGCGACGATGACCGTCTTGACGCCCATGAGGGCGCAGATGGTGAGGTGCCGATGCGTCTGGGCCCGGACGCCGCGAGCGGCATCCACCATGAGGATGGCGACGTCGCCGTTGGATGCGGCGACCGCCATGTTGCGCGTGTACTGCTCGTGGCCCGGCGAGTCGGCGACCAGGACGCGTCGACCGTTGGGCAGGTTCATGTGCCGATAGGCGACGTCGATCGTGATGCCCTGCTCGCGCTCGGCCTCGAGGCCGTCGGTGAGCAGGGAGTAGTCGATCTCCCCCACGGGGATGGTCGAGCCGCCGCGGCGCGTCCGGCGGGCGTACTCCAGCGTGTCGAGCGGGACCGAATCGGTCTCCGCCAGGAGTCGCCCGATGAGCGTTGACTTTCCGTCGTCGACCGATCCGCAGGTGACCAGGTGCAGGACGGGGGTGAGGGTGCCGGCCACTAGAAGTAGCCCTCCTTCTTCTTGCCCTCCATGGACTCCGAACCGCCCTCGCCGTCGATGAGGCGGCCAGAGCGCTCGGAGTACTTGGCCCCTGCCATCTCGGCCACCAACTGCTCCATCGTGTCGGCCGACGACTCCACCGCGCCCGTCAAGGGATAGCACCCGAGCGTGCGGAAGCGGACGGTGCGCATCTGCGGCACCTCCCCTTCACGCAGGGGGAAGCGGTCGTCGTCGACCATGATGAGAGTGCCGTCGCGCTCGACGACAGGACGAGGCTTGGCGAAGTACAGGCCCGGGATTGGGATCGCCTCCCGCTGGATGTACATCCACACGTCGAGCTCGGTCCAGTTCGACAGCGGGAACACGCGCATCGACTGACCGGGGGCCAGTTGCGTGTTGGCGGTGCGCCAGAACTCCGGCCGCTGCTTGCGGGGGTCCCATTGGTGCCCAGGCTCGCGCAGGCTGAAGATGCGCTCCTTCGCGCGACTGCGCTCCTCGTCTCGACGAGCGCCCCCGATGGCCGCGTCGAAGCCGTAGCGATCGATGCCCTCGCGCAGTGCGACGGTCTTCATCAGCCGCGTGTACTCATGCGTGCCGTGCGAGAACGGCGAGACGCCCTCGGCGATGGCCGCCTCGTTGCGCGCGATGCGAAGGTCGAGGCCCAGTTCGCGGACCCGACGGTCGCGGAACTCGATCATCTCGCCGAACTTCCAGGTGGTGTCGATGTGCATGACCGGGAAGGGAATGGGAGCCGGCGCGAAGGCCTTCACCGCAAGGTGCAGCAGGACCGAGGAGTCCTTGCCGATGCTGTACAGCAGCACGGGGTTCTTGAACGCGGCAGCCGTCTCGCGGTAGATGTGGATCGCTTCGGCCTCGAGTTCGTCGAGTACGGCGTTGTACGGGACGGCAGGAGTGCCTGCCGTGGTGACAGTGCTCATGCCTCGGAAAGGACCTCCTTGGCCGGACCGCCCTGCAGGCTGCCATCGCCGAAGGTGGGGTCGGCGCCGCGTGCGGCCAGCGCCGCTGCTCGTGCGTCGCGCTTGGCCTGCGCGACGCCCTCCCCCTCGGCGGCCACGGCCGGGTCGAGCGGGACGGTGTCGAAATGCGCCCTGCCGTTCTTGGCGATGATGTACGCGTCGAGCTCAGGCCCGCTCTCGTAGGACGTGATCAGGCAGTAGCGCGGCTCCGGGCCCGGGTGCCACACGGCATGCCACAGCCGCTGCGTGTCGATAATCGCCTGGGCGCCGGCCGGCAGCGGGATGCGGGTCTCGGTGGACGGGTCGTCACGATCCTCGCGCAGCACCATGTACGTGTCGGGGTCGTCGCTGAGGTTGAAGAAGGCCCGCACGATCCAGCCGGTGCCCTCAGGATTGAGCCGGTTGTTGTCGTCGCGGTGGAGGTTGTAGAGCGTCTCGCCGTAGGTGTTGGGCAGCAGTTCGATCACGCGGCAGCGGCCGATGTTGCTGCCGGGCTCCTGCGCACGGGCCACCAGTCGGGGCGCCGCCTCGACGTTGGCCGGCACCCAGACGCCGTCCTTGTCGGTCTTCGGCGGAGTGTGGTTCCAGAACCCGTCGCATTCCATGTCACCGTAGGCGCTGGCAAGGGGCGCGAAGCGCGTCTTCCCCGAGGATTTCCAGTCCACGAACGTCAAGTGGTCCCACTCGCGCGGATCAGCGGCCTGGTCGTAGGAGTCGAGCACGACATAGCCGTTCTCCGCGAAGAGCTCGGAGCGGACGTAATCGGCGGCCGTCTGGGACGGATTCGACTCGTATTCCATGAAGGACCCTTTCGTTGAGCGGCGAACCGGCTTGTGGCCGCCGCCTAGTCTGTCATCAGGCGGGCGCGCCGACCCCATCGCTGCTGGGCTCCTGCGAGTCTCTCGCAGCCGCGTATGCAGACACGTAGAGGACGGCGGCAGCGGCGACGGCGGCGTTCAACGACTCGGCCCGACCGCTCATGGGGATCCGGACGGTCAGGTCGGCCGCCGAGCGGGCCTCGGGGCTGGCCCCATGCGCCTCGTTACCGACGACCCACACGGTCCGGCCGGACACCGAGCCGTCATCGATAGCCGTGAACAGGTCGGTCGCGTACTCCCCGCCGAGGACGGCGACGGCGCGACCGTGCGCGTGGGCCGCGGCCGCTACCTCCTCGATGACGCGCCCGCTCAGGACCGGCAGGTGGAACAGCGACCCGGCCGTCGAGCGGACGACCTTGCCGCTGTGGACGTCGGCGGTGTCGGGGGTCAGCACGACGCCTGCGGCGCCCACGGCGTCGGCGGTGCGGATGACCGTGCCGACGTTCCCGGGGTCGGCGATCGCCTCCAGCACGACAACCACTCCGTCCCCGGCCATGAGCGCGTCGAGGTCACCTTCGGGCAGCAGCGCGCAGACCGCGAGCAGCCCCTGCGGAGTCTGTGTCTGGGCCATCGCCGCCATGACGGGCGCCGTCACGAGGCTCACCCGTGCCCCCGAGGCCTCGGCCTCGACGATCACCGACGAAAAGGAGCCGCCGGCATCCTCCTCCACGAACAACTCGTGGATCGGGATGCCGGCGGCGACGGCACTGGTGACTGCCTGCGGTCCCTCGACCAGGAAACGACCCGTCTTGCGGCGGCCCTGCCTGGTCTGGAGCCCTCGTACGGCGATGACCTTGTCGGACTTCACCGACGTCACCCGGTTGTACTCGGGCACCGGCGTGTGTCAGGCAGCGGTGGCGGGCAGGTTCGCGCGCGAGACCTCGACGAGCGCGTTGAACGCGGCCACGTCATTGACGGCCAGCTCGGCGAGCATGCGGCGATCCACCTCGACGCCAGCAGCCTTGAGGCCCTGGATGAAGCGGTTGTACGTCATGCCCTGGGCGCGGCAGCCGGCGTTGATGCGCTGGATCCACAGCCGGCGGAAGTCGCCCTTGCGGTTGCGGCGATCGGCGTAGGCGTAGACGAGCGAGTGAGTGACCTGCTCCTTGGCCTTCCGGTAGAGCCGCGAGCGCTGGCCGCGGTAGCCGGCCGCCCGATCGAGCATGTCCCGGCGCTTCTTCTGAGCATTGACTGCGCGCTTGACGCGTGCCATGGCGTTCTCCTGATGTGTTCTGCGTGGTGCGACGAATAGGGGAAGGGACGAGGTGCCGCGGATGCGGCGGACCGTCAGCGGCCGAGGAGCTTCTTGACCCTCTTGACATCGGCGGGTGCAACCGGCTGGTCACCCGCGAGCTTGCGCGTGCGCTTGCTGGACTTGACCTCGAGAAGGTGGCGACGATTCGCCTGCTCGCGCATCAGCTTGCCGGAACCGGTCACCTTGAACCGCTTCTTGGCCCCGCTGTGGGTCTTCTGCTTCGGCATAGTTCTTCCTCGTTCTTCCGGTCCGGCCAGTCGGCCGGATTGGTCTGGGTGCACCCGCGAGGGTGCGGTGGTTCAGGCGCTCTCAGCGTCGGTCAGCTCCGCTTCGAGACCGGTCTCCTCGGTTGCGCCCGACTTCGGCTTGACAACCTCGGACTTGCGGCGGTGCGGGGCCAGGACCATCAGCATGTTGCGGCCGTCCTGCTTGGGCGTCGCCTCGACGAAGCCGAGTTCGGCCACATCGTCGGCGAGCTTGGCGAGCAGTCGAAGGCCCAGCTCCGGCCGGCTCTGCTCGCGACCGCGGAACATGATCGTGATCTTGACCTTGTCCCCGGCCTTGAGGAACCGCTCGACGTGGCCCTTCTTGGTCTCGTAGTCATGCTGGTCGATCTTCGGACGCAGCTTCATCTCCTTGATGACCGTGTGCGTCTGGTTCCGGCGCGACTCGCGCTCCTTGAGCGCGGCCTCGTACTTGTACTTGCCGAAATCCATGAGCTTGCACACGGGCGGCTTGGCCAGCGGCGCCACCTCGACGAGGTCGAGATCTGCTTCCACTGCCAGCCGAAGAGCGTCCTCGATGCGGACGATCCCGACCTGCTCGCCGTTCGGTCCGACAAGTCGGACCTCCGGCACGCGGATACGGTCGTTGATCCGTGGTTCGACGCTGATGGCGCCTCCTTGCTTCCGTGAGGGGTGATCCACCCCGGAAACCACGACGGCCTCCGGCATGGCGCACGGAGGCCTCGGCAAGCAGGCACGCGCCGACGAACAGCGGTGCTGCGTGACCTGCGCGACCTGGACGGCCGGCAGGTGGGAGTCGAGGACTCCGCTTGCGCGACCCCGTGAGAACACGGAGTCGATCGGGTGGAAGGCTACCAGTCGTGGAGCCCTCCCCCGAAATCACGCCCCGTGACGCCCTGGACATCGCCGACGTCCCGGCCGTCGAGGTCGTGCTCACCGTGGCCATGCACCTGATGTCAGCGGCGGCCGTGGCATGCGGCCTGGGCGACGACGACCGACCGGCCGACCTGGCCGAGGCCCGGATCCTCATCACGGCCCTGGCCGGACTGGTCACCTCCGGGGCCCCGCTCATCGGCAGCATGCATGCCGCACCCCTGCGCGACGGGTTGACCGCCCTCCAGCGGGCCTTCCGCGAGGCGTCGCCGATCCAGGACCCGCCCGGCGCCGGTCCCGGCGAGGCCCTCACCGGGCCGGTCTTCTAGCCGGCGGACCGACATCGGTAGGTGATTTGGGCGGTTCGAGCGTCTTGCCCACGCTTAACCGAACAGCGGTGACCTTCTCACCCGCGTCGGGACACACTGCCAAGGTCACCCGATGACGGGTGCGCCGAGGAGGAAGCCATGAGCACCAGGTCCCTGATCGCGAGCATCTCGTCGGTCTTCGTCATCGCCGCCACCTTGGTGCTGGCGGTGCCCGCCATGGCCTCCTCGTCCGACGCCGACCACGACGGCATGTCGAACCGCTGGGAGGTCCGCTACCACCTCGATGCCCGGCGCCCCAACGCCCTCGCCGACGCCGACCATGACGGTCTGGCGAACCTGGCCGAGTTCCGGCTCGGCACCAACCCCCGCGACAAGGACAGCGACAACGACGGAACCTTCGACGGCCTCGAGGACTTCGACGACGATGGCATCGACAACGAGGACGAATGCCTCGTCGGTGGGTTCTCGGCCGACGGAGAGGACGACGAGGACTGCTTCGTCGGGGGCTCGTCGCTGGGCGGGGACGACGACTGAGCCCAGCCCCATCCCCCGCGCCGGTTCAGAACGGACCAGGGTGAGCCGATACCCCCCTTGATCGACTGACGACGGCCGGGGGGCTGAGGCATGGGCAAGGCACGGACGAGGGCACTGGCGGCCGTTGCGGCCGTCGGCGTGTCGGTGGCGGCGCTGATCGCTGGACTCATGATCAGCGGGCCTGCCCTCGCATCACCGCGCGACAGTGACCACGACGGCATGCCCAACACCTGGGAAGTGGCGCAGCACTTCAACGCGCATCGAGCAAACGGCAAGCGCGACACCGACCACGACGGGCTCACGAACGTGGCCGAGTACCGCGCAGGGACCAACCCACGCGTCGCCGACACCGATGGCGATGGCCTGCTCGACGGCGTCGAGGTCAACGACGACAACGTGCTCACCGATCCGCGCGTGGCCGACACCAACGGCGATGGCGTGCTGGACGGCCATGAGACCAGCGGCGGCGTCGAAGCCAGCCCCGCGGCCCAGACGGCGGCGCCCACCTGCGAACCCAGCGTCAGCCGAGCAACGACGACAGGGGGCGCACCTGCGCCGTCGGCAACGCCTGCGCCGTCGGCAACGCCTACGCCGGCACCCACGCCTGCGGCGCGCCCGTCGACCACGGCTCGCGCGACGAAGCCCGCACCTGCGCGACCGCACCGACACGCCAGAAGCCTCCTCGACGGCGAGGACCGCGAGTCCGGCAAGTCCGGGTACGCCACCAGGTCCGACGAGAACCGCGGAGCGAGCCAGTCCGGTGAGTCGGGCGGCTCGGGCCACTCCGACGACGGGCGACACGGGGGCGACCACGCCAGCACGCCGCCGAGCACCGACGACGGCTCAGGCGACGGCCTCGAGGACGGCGGCGGCTCCGGAGGCGATGGCTCCGACAGCCTCGAGCCCTCCGATGCCGACATCGACAGCGCACTTCCGGCCATCGACGACTCGGCGGACTCGGCAGCGGCCACGTTCCTCGATGAGACCGTGGTCACCCCGACCTGCACCCCGAAGACCCACTAGCGTGCGCCCCGCGAGGGCTTAGCCAGCCACCACACCGATCCCGCCGGGCACCAGGGCAAGCAGGTCGCGGCGCGCCGCGAGGAGTTCGGCGGCCTGGCTGGCGAGCAGCAGGGCTGACCGCCCGTCCGGATGCGATCCGTGCGGCGTGAGGACCGAGACCACGACGTCGACCTGCTCGTCCTGCCGCGTGTCGGCGACGCTCACCTCCACCCACCCATCGGCGGTCAGGTGGGCAAGGGCGGCCTGCACGGCACTGTCGACGGCAGGCAGGTCCAGCGTGTCCGCGAGGACGACCAGGTCGGGGCCCGTCAGCACCCGTCGGTGCGGTCCGGCCACGTCGATGACGATGGCCTCGGAGCCGTCCTCCATGGCCGCCTGCCCGACGTCGCTGCCGAGCGCAGGCATCGGTCGGGCCTCGGGATTCCAGGCCGCGAGGCTGTCGACGCCGGTGAACGCCAGCAGTCCGCGCTCGCCCCGCTCGTTGACCATCGACACCACGGCCATGTGAGTGTCCTTATCGCCGCCGGCCGGGTCCACCCGGTCGAGGACGGCCACCACGGAAGTGAGCAGCCGGGAACCCCGCAGTCGGCGCGCCACCTCGGTCCCAGACAGCGCCTCGTCGGCGATCAGGGCGCGCACCTGAGCGTCTGCCGCCCCGTCGTCGTCCGGGAAGGCGGGCGCGGCCAGGGAACGACCGCGTCCCATGCTGGCACCGTCCGACGACCCTGCGCTCACGCGGTCAGGCTACGGGAGAAGAATCGCCCGATGGCCACCACGACGGACACCCGCCCCAGGTGGCTCGTCCTCACGGCCTTGGCCATGGTGGCGGTGAACCTGCGCATCGCGCTCGCCAGCATCCCGGCAGTCGTGAAGGACATCGAGGAGTCGACCGGCTGGTCCGGCGTCACCATCGGCACGCTCACGACCATCCCTGTCCTGTGCATGGGCGTCTTCGCCCTCCTCGTCCCGCGCATCGCGCAGCGGATCGGGCGCCGGGAGACCGTCGCCCTCGCGCTCTCGGTCCTGACCGTGGCACTCGCCCTGCGGCTGTTCGCCACAGTGCCTGGGGTTCTGCACCTGTCGGTCTTCATGGCCGGCATCGGAATCGCGATCGCCGGTGGACTGCTGCCGAGCATCGTCCGCGCGCAGGTGCCCGACGCCGTCGGAGCGGCCACGGGGCTGTGGACCTCCGTGATGCTCTTCGGCGCGGCCATGGGCGGCGCGCTCACCGTGCCGCTGGCCACCTGGCTCGGCTCCTGGCAGAAGGCCCTGGCGTTCTGGGCGATCCCGGCCGCCCTCGGCCTGATCGTGTGGTGGCTGGTCGAGACGCGGCACCACCATCACGAACCGGGCGCTGGTGGTGGCGAACGATCGGCGGTCCGCGTTCGCGAGTTGCCGTGGCGCAACCGCACGGCTTGGGCGCTGACGGCCTACCTTGCGTTGAACTCTGTTGTCTTCTACACCGCGCTGGCGTGGCTGGCGCCGTCCTTCGTCGAGCGGGGATGGACGCGGGCGGAGGCCGGCTGGCTCCTCGGCCTGTTCACCGTCAGCGAGGTAGGCGCTGCTCTCGTCATGCCCCACATCGTCGAACGCAGCCCAGGACGACGAACGATCTACGCGGTCACGGTGGTGCTCGTCGTGCTGCCGCTCATCGCGATCGGCTGGGCGCCTGGCGTGCTGACAGCCGTGTCCCTTCTCGTCTTCGGCGCAGCACTCGGCGGGAGCTTCGCCATGGGTCTTGCGCTGCTGAGCGAGTACGCCACGAGTGCGGCGGCGTCTGCCCGGCTCACCGCGATGGCCTTCTCGATCACGTACGTGACGGCAGCCGTCGGGCCTATCGTCGCCGGCGCCATCCTCGACGCAGTGGACTCGTGGCCCATCATCTACACCGTGCTGGCGGTCGCCGCTGCAGCACAACTCCTCACGATCCCGCCGCTACGTCGCGGCATCCGCATCGATTAGGCGCGCGAGTCCGTCAGAGGCGACAGGCGTGGATGTCGGTGACGAGGATTCCTCGTGCCCCGAGTTCGTAGAGCTCATCCATGATTCGGTGCACATCGCTCGCCGGCACCATCGCTCGGACAGCCGACCACAGCGGGTCGTGCAGCGACGACACGGTGGGCGACTCGATCCCGGGAGTCATCGCGCAGGCCTTCTCGATGTGCTCGGTCAGGATGTCGTAGTCCACCAGGACGTATGACCGCGCCACCATGACGCCGTGCAGTCGGCGCACGAACGTGTCGACGGCGGGAACCTGCGGTGCGCCACGACGACGCACGACCAGGGCCTCGCTCACCATGATCGGATCACCGATGATCTCCAGCCCCGCCCGGCGCAACGTCGTGCCGGTTGCGACGACGTCGGCCACGGCATCGGCCACTCCGAGAGCCACGGCGTTCTCGACAGCGCCGTCGAGCTTGACCACTCGCGCTCCGATCCCCTGACGGTCCAGCCATTCCTGCAGTACGCCCGCATAGGACGTGGCGATCGTCTTCCCTTCGAGGTCGGCGGGCTGCCAGCCAGCGCCCGCCGGCGCGGCCAGGCGGAACGTCGATGGCGCGAAGCCCAGGTCGAGGATCTCGTCGGCCTGCGCGCCGGAGTCAAGCAGCATGTCCCGACCGGTGATGCCGAGATCGAGCGTGCCCTCCCCCACGTAGATCGCGATGTCGCGAGGGCGCAGGAAGAAGAACTCGACGTCGTTGTCAGGGTCATGCACGAGAAGGTCGCGGACGGACGCGCTCCGCAGGTAGCCAGCCTCGTTCAGCATGGCGCGTGCGGGCTCGGACATCATGCCCTTGTTGGGAACGGCGACGCGAAGCATGCGGACTCCTACAGCCGGCGATACACGTCATCGAGCGTGATGCCGCTCGCGATGATCAGGCACTGGACGTGGTAGAGCAGCTGGGCGATCTCCTCCGCCGTGCGCTCGGGGCCCTCGTGCTCGGCGGCCATCCAGGCCTCGGCGGCCTCCTCGACAACCTTCTTGCCCACAGCGTGCACGCCCTTGTCGATCAGCAGGACAGTGCCCGTGATCTCCTCGCGGTACGTGGTCTTCTTCACGAGTTCGGCATACAGCTCATCAAACGTCTTCACGGTCGCAAGCCTATTGGCGGAGCCGAGGTGCACCGAATCCGGTGCACGTGTCAGGAATCGCGAAGGTCACTGAGGGTCGAGGCCGTCATCAGGGCGGCGAGGGTCGCATCCGCGCCCTTGTCCTCGCTCGACCCGGGCAGCCCCGCCCGCGCCAGCGCCTGCTCCTCCGTGTCACACGTGAGCACGCCGAAACCGACCGGCACCAGGTGGTCAAGGGACACACGCATCAGACCATCGGTCGTGCCCTGGCAGACGTAGTCGAAGTGTGGCGTCCCGCCGCGGATGATGACACCCAGCGCGACGATCGCGTCGTAGCGCCCGCTCTGCGCGCACTGCTTGGCGACGATCGGAAGCTCGAAGGAGCCGGCCACCCTGATCAGCGTCGCCTCGGCACCGGCGGAGTGGCAGGCCCGGGCTGCCCCAGCGATCAGCCCGTCCATGACGACCTCGTGCCACGACGACGCAACGATCGCAACCTGCATCCCCTCGCCGTTGATGCCGATCGTCGGCGCGCCCGTTCCGCTCATGACACCGCGTAGTCGTCGTCAGCGGGATCGTCGACGGGGATGCCAGTCATCTTGTGTCCCATCCGGTCGGCCTTCGTCGCGAGGTACTTGCGGTTGTGGTCGTTCGGCTCAACGACGAGCGGGACCCGCTCGCTGATCGTCAGGCCGTAGCCCTCCAGGCCCGCGCGTTTGGCGGGGTTGTTCGTCAGCAGTCGCATGCTGCGCACGCCCATATCGGCAAGGATCTGCGCTCCCGTACCGTACTCGCGGGCGTCGGCTGGCAGCCCCAGCTCGAGATTTGCGTCGACGGTGTCGCGGCCGTTGTCCTGCAATGCGTACGCCTGCAGCTTGGCGAGCAGTCCGATCCCGCGACCTTCGTGCCCGCGCATGTAGAGCACGACGCCGCGACCCTCCTCGGCCACGCGGCGCAAGGCCGCGTGCAGCTGCGGCCCGCAATCGCAGCGATAGGAGCCGAACACGTCACCTGTGAGGCACTCGGAATGCACGCGCACGAGGACGTCGCTGCCGTCGCCGATGTCGCCCTTGACCAGGGCGATGTGCTCCGTGCCATCGGTCTCACTGCGGTAGCCATGCGCGATGAACTCGCCGAACTCAGTCGGCAGGGGTGTCTCGGCCACCAGCGTCACGAGGCTCTCGGTGCGGCGACGGAAGCGGATGAGGTCGGCAATCGAGATCATGACCAGCCCGTGCGCGTCAGCGAACGCGCGGCACTCGGGCGCCCGCATCATCGTGCCGTCGTCGTTGACGAGCTCGCACAGTGCACCGACGGGCGCGAGCCCGGCCAGTCGAGCGAGGTCGACTCCTGCCTCGGTGTGCCCGGCACGGCGCAGGACGCCACCGGGAACGGCGCGCAGCGGCATCACGTGTCCGGGCCTGGTGAGATCGTGCGGCTCCGTGGCGGAGTCGGCGAGCACCTTGATCGTGCGCGCCCTGTCCACGGCGGAGATGCCCGTGGTCTCGACGTCGCGCGCATCGACGGAGACGGCGTAGGCCGTGCCCTTCCGGTCCTCGTTGATCGCCGTCATCGGCGGGAGCCCGAGCCGGTCGAGGTCCTCTCCGGTCATGGGCACGCAGATGTATCCGGACGTGTGACGGATCATGAAGCCGACGAGCTCGGGCGTGGCCGCCGACGCGGCGAAGATCAGGTCGCCCTCGTTCTCGCGATCCTCGTCGTCGATCACCACGACGGCGCGGCCGGCCCGGATCTCGGCGATCGCTGCATCGATCGAGTCGAGGCGAACACGGCCGTCGACGGTCTGCACAAGATCAGTCGGTGCAACAGCGTCAGGTGCAGCCGGGATCGCCTCATCGGCAAGCTCCTCGTCGAAGAGCTCGTCAGCGGGAATCACGTCAGTCTTCCTTCCAGCAGTCGCTCGACGTACTTCGCGAGCACGTCGACCTCGATGTTGACACGGTCCCCGACTTCGCGCATGCCCAGGGTGGTGTGCTCAAGCGTGGTGGGGATGAGCGACACCGAGAAGGACTCGTCATCGACGTGAACCACCGTCAACGATACGCCGTCGATGCAGACGGACCCCTTCTCGACGATGTAGCGGCTCAGCGACGGGGCGATCTCGAAGAACATCGTGGTCCAGTGCTCGGCTGGCTCAACGCTGCGCACCGTCGCAGTGCCATCGACGTGGCCCTGCACGATGTGACCGCCGAGGCGCGAGTCGACGCGGGCCGCGCGCTCGAGATTGACATGACTGCCAGTGCTCAGGGTCCCGAGGGAACTGCGACGAAGGGTCTCCTGCATGACGTCCGCGGAGAAGGTGCCGTCCTCGAGGTCCACGACCGTCAGGCACACGCCGTTCACGCTGATCGAGTCCCCAGCGCTCGCATCAGAAGTGACGCGAGGCCCGCGAATCAGCAGCCGTGCCGCGTCCGCGAGATCGGTGACGGAGACGACGTAGCCGCGTTCCTCGACGATGCCGGTGAACACTCGCTACTGCTCCGTTCGCTCGTACGTGATCGTTCCGCTGATGCGTACATCCTCTCCAACCGGCGTGACGTCATCGACGGCGACTCCCACCGGACGCCCGTCTGGGGTGCAATGCGGCGGGAAGGCGACCGGCCCATCGCCGAGGAGCAGCGGCGCCACGTACCACACCACGCGGTCGACGAGCCGAGCCTCGACGAAGGACCCGGCGAGCGTCGGGCCGCCCTCAAGCAGCACATGGCGCACGCCACGCGCATAGAGCAGGGACAGCAGGGCCTCGGGGTCGGGTTCGTCGACCAGCAGGGTCGGCGCGCTGTCGTCCATGAGCCGCGCGTCGCGCGGCAGCGGGGTGGAACCGACCACCACGCGCAACGGCTGGCCGTGCGGGGCGTCGACGAGTCGCACCGTGAGCTCGGGATCATCGACGAGAGCGGTGCCTGTCCCGATGACGACTGCCCCGACCTGCGCCCTGAGGCGATGGACCTCCCGGCGCGCCTCGATGCCGGTGATCGCAGTCGGCCCGCCGTCGGGTCCGGCCACGCGCCCGTCCAAGGACACCGCGACCTTCCACGTCACCATCGGCCGGCCGTTCTGCTGGGCGAACGTCCACGCCTCGTTGACCAGCAGTGCCTCGTCGACGAGCACGCCCGCCACGACGTCGATGCCCGCGGCCCTGAGCACCTCGGCCCCGCCGCCGGCAAGCGATGTGGGGTCGTCCTGGCCGAAGACGACGCGCCGGACGCCCGCTTCGATCAGCGCTGTCGTGCAGGGACCCGTGCGGCCAACGTGTCGGCAGGGCTCGAGCGACACCACGGCAGTGGAGCCGCGGGCCAGCGCGCCTGCATCCGCGATGGCGTCGACCTCGGCATGGGGTGTGCCAGCGCCACGGTGGTGGCCACGGCCCACGATTGCTCCCTGCTCGTCGACGATGACGCAGCCGACGCGCGGATTCTCACCGAAGGGAGCGTCAGCCAGCCGCGCGAGGGCAATCGCCTCGCGCATCGGCTCGACCCACCGGTCGCTGTCGTCCGCCATCGACTACGGCCGAGCACCGTTCTCGGCTGAGGCGCGAAGGAGTTCCACCATGATCGCCGGGTCCTCGGCGCGGTACACGGCCGAGCCGGCCACGAACACATCCGCTCCGGCAGCCGCGCACTTCTCGATGGTGTCGGGACCGATGCCCCCGTCCACCTGGACCCAGATGTCGACGTCGGCCGAGTCGGCCAGGCGGCGCGCCTGCTGGATCTTGGGCAGCATCTCGGCCATGAACGCCTGGCCACCGAAGCCCGGCTCGACCGTCATCACAAGGATCATGTCGATGCCGCGCACCAAGGGCTCGATCGTGGAGATCGGCGTGCCGGGCTTGAGCGCGATCCCGGCCCGAGCACCAGCGGCCCGAATGTCCCTGGCGACCTGACGCGGCTTGGCTGCCGCCTCGACGTGGAAGGTGACGCTGCCCGCCCCGGCCTCGGCGTAGCCGGGGGCCCAGCGGTCGGGGTCGGCGATCATCAGGTGGCAGTCGGCAGGGATGGCGATCTGCTTGACCAGTCGCTCGATCACGGGCAGCCCGAAGGTCAGGTTGGGCACGAAGTGGTTGTCCATGACGTCAAGGTGGATCCAGTCGGCCGCCGCCTCCACGCGACGCACTTCCGCGGCCAGGTCGGCGAGGTCCGAGTTGAGGACGCTCGGCGAGATCTGCATGCCCACCCCTGCACAGTAGTGCCGAGGCCGGATGCCCGGCGGCTACACCTTGCGCAGGATCGACAGGAACATCGCGTCGGTCCCGTGCCGGTGGGGCCACATCTGCACGTAGGGGCCGTCACCACAGTCGGCCAGCTCGGGCACGAGCGCGCGTGCGTCCTCCACCACCAGGTCGCTGCGCCCCCGGAGGACGTCGGAGACGACGAACTCGGTCTCGGCCAGATGCGGAGAGCAGGTCACGTAGGCGACGACGCCGCCCGGCCGGACCGAGTCGACCGCGACCCGAAGGAGATCTCGCTGAATCGCCCCCAGGGCTGCAAGGTCAGCGGGTGTCCGCCGCCACCGCGACTCAGGTCGGCGCCGAAGGGCACCCAGGCCCGTGCAGGGCGCGTCGACGAGGACCCGGTCGACCAACGCGTCGCCCCACGGCCGATGCCGCGAGTCGCCCACGAGGACCTCGGAGCCGGTGGCCGCGGGGAGACTCGAGCGCACGAGGTCAGCACGGTGAGCATGCTGCTCGACCGCAACGAGCCGCGCACCCCGCTCGGCCGCCAGGCCATCGAGCAGGGCAGCCTTGCCGCCGGGCCCGGCGCACATGTCGAGCCATGTTGCATCGGAGCCCTGTACGTCGGCACGGGCAAGAGCGAGCGCCACCAACTGGCTGCCCTCGTCCTGAACACCCGCGCGCCCCTGGCGTACGCAGTCCAGGGAGTCCGGCACGCCGTCGACCATCGTGGCCCCGATCGGCGACCAGCGCCCCGGCCCCACGCCCGGCTCGTCAAGGAGCTCTTCGATGGTCATGCGACCAGGACGAGCGACGAGCGATGGACGGGCCGGCTCGTTGTCGGCAGCGAGCAAGGCGGGCAGCTCGTCGCGACGCTGTCCGAGGGAGTCACGGAATGCGCGCACCATCCACACCGGATGCGACCAGCGCTCGGCCAACCACGTCATGTCGTCGTCGGCCCTGCCGTGGCGCAATTCGTCGGCCCAGGAGTCGAGATCTCGCGCGGCCACCTTCCGAAGGACGGCGTTGACGAAGCCCGCCCGGGCATCGGCGCCCGAGCGTGTCCCGAGCTGGCGCGCGAGCTCGCATGACGAGTCGACCGCGGCGTGGTCCGGGACCCGCATCGCGAGCAGCTGGTGGGTCCCCAGGCGGAGGATGTCGCGCAGGCCGGGCTCGACCTTCTCCCACGGGCGGGTGACGCACGTTGCGAGGATCGCGTCGTAGAGGGCCTGCCAGCGCAGCGTCCCGTAACCCAGTTCCGTCGCGAAACCAGCATCGCGACCGGACAGCCCACGCTGTCGGAGCGCCTGCGGCAGGACGAGGTTGGCGTAGGCGTCGTCCTCGCGGACCGCGCGCAGGAGCTCGAGCGCGACCGAGCGAGACGGATCGATGGCGCTCATGCGAGCACCATGCCGTCGACCAGGTGTGCACCGCGTGCCCAGTCCGCCGCGGCCATGGCCTTCTTGCCGGCCGGCTGCACCTCGCCGAGCCGCACGGGGTGGGTGGCGGTGCCTACCCACACGTCGCGCTTGGACACCCTCAGGTGCCCCACGGCGAGCGCGGGCTGGTCCGGCGCCGACGACACTGGCTGGATGCGCACACGCTCCTCCCCCAGCGTGGTCCACGCACCGGGGGCCGGAGTGCAGGCCCGGACCTGTCGGTCGACGCCGACCGCAGGCAGGTCCCAGCGAACCCTCGCCTCGTCCACGCTGATCTTCGGGGCCACGCTGGGCTCACCCACTTGAGGCACCGCCGCGAGCGCGCCGTCCTCGAGTGCGTCGAGGGTCGCAACAAGCAGTCCGGACCCGACCTCGGCCAGTCGCGCCAGGAGCGCCCCCGAGGTGTCGTCGGGACCGATCGCCTCGGTGACGGTGCCGTAGACCGGGCCGGTGTCCATGCCCTCGTCGAGGCGGAAAGTCGTCGCCCCGGTGATGTCGTCGCCGTGCCAGATCGCGCGCTGCACCGGCGCCGCCCCGCGCCAGGCAGGCAGCAGCGAGAAGTGCAGGTTCACCCACCCAAGCCGCGGCACTTCGAGCAGGCCGCGTGGGATCAGTCCGCCGTAGGCGACGACCGGGGCGATGTCCGGTGCCAGTGCCGCGACGGTCTCGGCGAACGCCTCATCGCGCGCACTGGCCGGCTGCAGGAGCTCGATGCCCAGCTCACGGGCCAACTCGGCGACAGGACTCGCAGCGGACTGCCTGCCCCGACCCGCGGGCGCGTCCGGACGGGTGACCACCGCGACCACCTCGTGCCGGGACGCCGCGATCTCCGAGAGAGCACGCGCAGCCACGTCCGGCGTGCCCGCGAACAGGCACCTCATGGGCAGGACGCGATCGTCATGCCGGGGTTACAGCCAGCGCGACGAGATGGAATGCGGGCTCTTATGGATCACCGGGGACGCTTCGCCGAACCACTCGGAGGCGCGGATGACGCGCATGGCCTCCTTGCGGGCCTCGGGATCGGCCCGGTCGATGAACAAGATGCCGTCGAGGTGGTCGGTCTCGTGCTGCACAGCGCGCGCCAGCAGGTCCGACCCCTCGATGATCACCGGGTCGCCGTGCATGTTCATGCCCTTGGCCACGACCCGCTTGGCCCGCGGCGTCTCGACGAACACGTCGGGCAGCGACAGGCAGCCCTCCTCGCCCTCCTGGAGTTCCTCAGAGAGGTCAAGGTCCGGGTTGATCAGGTGACCCGGCTCCTCGTCGACCCAGTAGGTGAAGACACGAAGCAAGACGCCGATCTGCGGCGCGGCAAGGCCGGCACCCGGCGCGTCCATCATGGTCTCGGTGAGGTCGCGGACGAGCTTGCGCAGCTCCTTGTCGAATGTCGTGACGGGGGCCGCGGGCGTGCGGAGGACCGGGTCGCCGAAGAGCCTGATGGGTTGCACCGCCATGGCCGACAGTCTACGGGCCGGTCCGTGGGAGCCCCACGCTAGATGTCGCGCGGATCGATCCGCACGTGCACCACACCCGCGCGTGCCCGTGCCGAGCGGGCCGCCGTGATCGCACGCAGTTCGCGCGCTAGGGCGGCGGCATTTGCTCGCTCGACGACGACAAGGCCGCGCACCCGGTCGTCCGGCAGGACCACGGGACCCAGGAGGCGATGAGGGACGGACAGATCGGCGGCCACCTCGGCGATGTCGGCCGGCGTGCCGAACAGGGCCGCCATGCGCGTTGCCGGTGGCAGGCCGGCGGCCGTCCGGTCATCGAGCTCGCGCTGGGCCAGCCAGGCCGCATCCCATCGGACGAGAGCCTGCACCGGGACGAGCACGTTGTCGGCGGTGATGACCACAGTGGCCTTGGGGCGCGCGAGCCGGGCGGCAGCGAACCACCGACGCGACGCGTCCTCAGTCGCGTCCAGCGTTGGCCGTTCGAGATGCGCTCGCGCATCGAGAATGACGACCGCCGCGTATCCCGGATCGGTGTCGGGCTCGGCGCCGGGCGTCGCGATTACGAGGGCCGGCTCATCGGGCACGCGGGTCAGGACGCGGCCACCGTGGCTGGCGATGACCGGGACTCCTGGAAACGCCCGGCCGATCTCCTCCGCGGTGCGCTCCGCACCGACGGCCACGGCCCTGAACCGGTCGCCGCCGCACGACGGGCACGACCAGTTGCCTGCCAGCCTCCCGCACCATGCGCATCGCGGAACGGCCTTGCCTCCGGTGAGCTCCAGCGGTCCGCCGCACTCGCAGCGGGCGACCTCGCGGCAGTTCTGGCAGGCCAGCGCGGGCAGGTAGCCGCGGCGCCCGACCTGCAGCAGGACCGGCCCGGACTTCAAGGCCGTCCGAGCAACGCTCCACGCTTGGTGAGGTATTCGTGCCGAACGCGCTGCCTCGTCGCGAGCATCGTCCTGTGCCGAGAGCGCCCGCACGAGTGGGGCCCGCGCGGAGAGGGTCGTTCGGGTCGGCGTCACGGACTTCGCCCAGCCCGTCGCGCACCAGTGCTGCGCCACCACCGTGCGCGCCGGCGAACCCACGGCGAGGTGGCAGCCGGACAGATGCGACCGCAGCGCGGCGACGTCGCGGGCCTCCCAGTAGGGCGCCTGCGGATCGACGAGTGTGTCGTCGCCGTCGTCCCACACCACGATGAGGCTCAGGTCACGCACCGGGGCGAACACGGCCGAGCGAGTGCCCACGACCAGCCTCGCGGCGCCGCGCAGGATGCGGACGAACTCCCGATAGCGGCGCTCAGGTCCCTGGTCGGCGGTCAGCGTCGCGACGACGCCTGCCGCCCGGGCATGGTCAAGGCGCGCCAGCACCCGATCGACGTCTGCCGAGTCGGGCACCACCACGATGACCCCGCCGCCCGCGCAGAGTGCTGCATCGGCGAGGGCTGCCACATCGTCGGCCCACGGCGTGGCAGGAGCGCACGACCAGACCGCACGCACGGCCTCGCCGCGCGGGCCGCCAAGCCGGTCGTAGAGGGCCCGGCCTCCCGTGTAGAGGGACCACCGCTGCCGACCCTCAGGGTCAGGCGTGCCGGTGAAGGGCCGCGCGGGTGCCTCGACGGCCTCGGCCCGGGCGTGGCGCGGCGGGACGGCCGAACGAACCACATCGCTGAATGTGCCCGCATAGCGCTCCGCGACAGCCTGGACCAGCGCAATCGTCTCCGGGGTGAGGACCGGCTCAACGCCGACGACCCGCTCCAGCGGCTTGATCGCCCCGGCGTGCTCGGTGACCTCGTCGCGCGAGATCACGTAGCCGTCGATCAGGCGCCCGGCGAAACGGACGCGCACGCGCGCCCCAGGAACCGCTGAGTCCGCGAGTGTCTCAGGGACGGAGTAGTCGAACGGCCGGTCCAGGTGCGGCACCGACGCGTCGATCATCACCTGCGCGATAGGGGCGTGCGCGGCTACCGGGCGGGGTGCTCGCGTGCGCTGGCGCCGGGCCTTGGGCCCGGGCACCAGCGCGAGTTGATCCGGAATGCTCAGGAACCCGCCGCAGCCTTCAAAGCGTCGGCACGATCGGTGGCCTCCCACGTGAACGTCGGCCCCACTGCCGTGCGCTTGGCCGGATCGTCGCTGTCGAGCAGCCAGTTGCTGCCCTGCGGGCGACCGAAGTGCCCGTAGGCGCTCGTCGTCCGGTAGATCGGACGCAGCAGGTCGAGGTCGCGGATGATCGCGGCCGGCCGCAGGTCGAACACGCTCAGCACGGCGGCCTGGATCTGCTCGTCCGGGATGATGCCCGTACCGAACGTCTCGACGAACACGCCTACCGGGTGCGCCTTGCCGATGGCATACGCGACCTGGACCTCGCAACGCGTCGAGAGTCCAGCAGCCACGACGGTCTTGGCCACCCAGCGCATCGCGTACGCAGCAGAGCGGTCGACCTTCGACGGGTCCTTGCCGGAGAAGGCGCCACCACCGTGCCGGGCCATGCCGCCGTAGGTGTCGACGATGATCTTGCGACCGGTCAGGCCGGCGTCGCCCATCGGACCGCCGACCTCGAAGCGGCCGGTCGGATTGACCAGCAGCCGGTAGTCGCGCGAGTCGAGGTCGATGAGGTCGAGGACCGGATCGACGACGTGCCGCTTGACGTCCGGGGTCAGCATGTTGTCGAGCGAGACGTCCTTGGCGTGCTGCGAGGACACCACGACGGTGTCGATCTTCACAGGCCGGTCGTTCTCGTCGTAGGCGATGGTGACCTGCGTCTTCCCGTCAGGCCGCAGGTACGGAACAGTGCCGTCCTTGCGCACCTCGGTCAGGCGCTCGGCCAGTCGGTGCGCGATGTGGATCGGCAGCGGCATGAGCTCGGGGGTGTCGTCGCAGGCGTAGCCGAACATCAGGCCCTGGTCGCCGGCGCCCTGACGGTCGAGCGGGTCGCTGCTGCCCTCCGCGCGCTCCTCGAAGGCGTCGTCGACGCCCTGGGCGATGTCAGGCGACTGCTTGCCGATCGACACCGAGATTCCGCACGACTCGCCGTCGAAGCCCTTGGCCGACGAGTCGTAGCCAATGCCGATCACGGTCTGGCGGACGAGGTCCATGACATCGGCGTACCCGGTCGTGGTCACCTCGCCGGCGACATGCACCTGGCCGGTGGTGAGCATCGTCTCGACGGCAACACGGCTGCGCGCGTCCTGGCGCAGCAGGTCGTCGAGGATGGCGTCACTGATCGCATCGGCCATCTTGTCCGGATGGCCCTCGGTGACCGACTCTGATGTGAACAGGCGATTCGACACGTACCTCTTCCTTCTCTCACAGGTGTTCCGCAGCCGGCAACGGCTCGCGCTTGCCTCAGGTCGAGGCCTGGTCCTCACCCGGAGCACCCCACCGCGGCGGAGGGTTGCCGTCCAGCAAGCCGGGGCTTGACGCTGGCACTCTTGACCGGCAAGCAGAATACATGAGCGGCTAGCGGAGGACGCGCACCACCGCGTCCCACACCGCGTCGGCGATGTCGGCCTTGTCCGAGAGCGGCACCACGGTCTCAGAACCGTCGCGGCCCAGGATCACCACCTCGTTGTCGGGGCGGCCGAAGACCTTTCCCGAGCTGACGTCATTGACGACGAGGAGGTCGCAGCCCTTGCGCTCCAGCTTCTGACGGGCGTGGTGCAGGACGTCGCCCGAGGAATCACCGGTCTCGGCGGCGAAGCCCACGATGACCGGCTTGGTCGCCGCCCCCCGGGCTTCGACGAGCCCCAGCAGGATGTCCGGGTTCTGCGTGAGCGGCAGGTCCATCTCGTCGGCCGCATCAGAGCGCTTGACCTTCGTGCCGCCTACCTCCGCCGGCCGGAAGTCGGCCACGGCCGCCGCCATCACGATCACGTCGGCGGACACGCTCTCCGCCTGCATGGCCGACCGCAACTCCTGCGCAGACCCCACGGGGACCACCCGCACGCCGGCCGGCGGGTCGACGTCCATGTGCGCCGCCACGAGCGTGACCTGGGCACCACGCGTGATGGCTGTGCGGGCGAGCTCCACGCCCTGGATGCCGCTGCTGATGTTGCCGAGGAAGCGGACCGGGTCCCAGGGCTCGCGGGTCCCGCCCGCGCTGACGACCACGTGCAGCCCGGCCAGGTCGCTGACCAGAGGCCTGCCCTTGCGCCGAAGGATGTCCTGTACGGCGGCAACGATGACCGACGGATCGGGCAGGCGACCCGGGCCGGTGTCGGATCCGGTGAGCCGTCCGTAGGCCGGCTCGAGGACGATCACGCCGCGCTCGCGCAGCACATCGACGTTGCGCTGCGTGGCGGGGTGCTGCCACATCTCGGTGTGCATCGCAGGCGCCAGGACCACTGGGCAGCGTGCAGTCAGGAGGACGTTGGTGAGGAGGTCGTCGGCCATGCCATGCGTCGCGCGGGCCAGCAGGTCGGCGGTCGCGGGGGCCACGACGATGACATCGGCCTCCTGGCCGAGCCGGACGTGCGGGACGCGCTCGGCCGACGTCCAGACGTCGGTGGCGACGGGCTTGCCGGAGAGGGCCGCCCAGGTCGCAGCGCCGACGAAGTTCAGTGCCGCGGCGGTGGGCACGACGGTGACGTCGCAGCCGGACTCGGTGAGGCCACGCAGGACCTCGGCGGCCTTGTAGGCGGCGATGCCGCCGGCAACCCCGAGAACCACCCGGGGAACGACACGAGACCGGGTACCCGACGGATCAGCGTCCATGGGTCCTCCGGCCTCGAGGCGGATGGAGAGCTAGGTCAGAGGGTCTCTTCGGGGACGGCAACGACGACGATGTCGTCCTCGCCCTCCGCGATTGGCGTCGAGGTCAGCAGGCCCGCGTCGATCTCGCGCAGCGCGATCGACAGCGGCTTCTCCTGGACCTGGGTCTCGACGAGCGGGCCGACGTACTCCAGCAAGCCTTCGCCGAGTTGGGAGTAGTACGCGTTGATCTGGCGGGCACGCTTGGAGGCGTAGATCACGAGCGAGTACTTGGAGTCGGTCTTCTCCAGCAACGCGTCGATCGAGGGGTGGGTGATGCCCTCGGGGCGGATGGCACTGCTCACGTCAAGCCTCATTCATCAAGGGGTAGCGGGTCGAACACATGGTCACGAGGATTCGGGACCCGAAGGATCGGCTATCAACTGTACCAACTGGCCGGCACACTCCTCGACATCGGCGTTCACGAGGACGACATCGAACTCCTCGGCCGCGGCCAGCTCGTCTCGGGCGTGCTGAAGACGGCGGGCCACCGCCTCCTCGGATTCGGTGCCGCGCCCCATGAGGCGAGCAGTGAGGGTCTCCCACGAGGGCGGGGACAAGAACACGAGCAGGGCCCCCGGCACGGACTGACGCACCTGACGGGCCCCTTGGACCTCGATCTCCAGCAGCACCGGGTGTCCGGCCGCCCGGTGCTCCTCCACGGCCTGCCGGGGCGTCCCGTAGCGATTGCCAGCGAACTGGGCCCACTCCAGCAGTCCGCCGGTCGCCACCAGCTCGTCGAACCGCTCCCCCGCGACGAAGAAGTACTCCCGGCCGTCAACCTCACCCGGGCGCGCCGTCCGCGTAGTGGCGCTCACCGAGAGCCAGATCGTCGGGTTCAGCCGCAGGGCGGCGGCAACCACGGTGCTCTTGCCCACCCCGGACGGCCCGGAGACGACGACGAGCGGAGCGTGGGTCGCCGGTCCGTGGGTCATCGCCCCTCCCGCTCGAGTTCGGCCACGAGGGCTGCCCGCTGCCGGATACCGAGCCCCTGGATGCGGCGCGACGGGGCGATCTGGGCGTCGGTGAGGATGCGGTCGGCGCGGACGGTGCCGATGCCAGGCAGGCACTCCAGCAGCCAGGTCACCTTGAGGTTGGCCCACAGCGGGTTGTCGTCGGCCTCGTCGAGGACCGTGAGCGGCGAAAGTTCGCGGCTCTTCAACGCCACGCGCAATCGGGCCCGCTCCTGTCGGGCGGCCAAGGCCGCCTCGAGCGCGCGCGACCGCTCCTCCGGCGACCGGGCAGGCGCACTCATGAAAGCTCCGCCGCAATGGCCAGCGCCGCTGCTCTCCGATCGGTGGCTCCGGTGATCGGCCTTCCGATCACGAGCAGGTCAGCACCATCGGCAATGGCTCGCGCGGGCGTCGCCACGCGTTTCTGGTCGTCGAGCGACGACCCTGCGGGCCGAACGCCAGGGGTGATCAACGTGATGTCAGCGGGAACGACGGCACGGACCGCGGCGACCTCGTTGGGCGAGCAGACGATCGCGCGCGCACCCGATTCGACAGCGAGCACGGCCAGCCGGACCGCGGCCGCCTCGGGCGGGCCGACGAGCCCGATCCGCTCGAGTGCGGCCTCGTCGAGGGACGTCAGGACCGTGACGGCGGTGACCCTGGTGTCTGGAAGCGCCTCGGAAGCAGCCGCGATCATCTCCGGACCACCGGCCGCGTGGACGGTCAGGTAGGTGGGCCGAAGCCCCGCCACCGCCCGGGCGGCACCGCGCACGGTGGCGGGGATGTCGTGCAGCTTGAGGTCGAGGAAGACGTCCAGGTCCGGTCGGCCCGACGCGAGCGCAGCTTCACGCGCCGCAACGACGGCGGCTGCGCCGTCACGGCAGAAGACCTCGAGGCCGATCTTGACGGTCGAGACGACGATTGCGACTTCGGCAGTCCAGGCACGAACCGCTTCGAGGTCGGGCGCATCCATGGCCACCGCGATCGGGGCCAGCCCCCGACTACTCGGTGATGAAGTCATACTCGTCCTCGCCCTCGGACTCGATTGGCGGCGCATCCGCGGGCCGGTGGGCGTAGGAGATGGCCTCGGCCATGCTGCCGAAGCCGCGCTCAACGAGCGCTCGTTGGAGTTCCTCATGGATGCGCATGGGCGACGACGGATCGTGAAAGACGATCGTCCCGACTGACACGGCATTCGCGCCAGCCAGGATGAACTCGAGGGCATCCGTGCCGGACCGGATCCCGCCCATCCCGATGATCGGCAGGTCGGGGAACGCCTGACGGATCTGCCAGACGCAGCGGACCGCGACCGGGCGGATGGCCGGCCCGGACAGTCCGCCCGTGATTCCGGCCAGGTGCGGTCGCATCGTGTCGGGGTTGATAACCATGCCGAGCAGCGTGTTGATGACGGACACCCCGGTGGCACCGGCCTTCACGACGGCCTCCGCGATGGACACGATGTCGGTGACGTCCGGTGAGAGCTTCGCGAAGATCGGCATGCGCGGGTCACTGTTGCGACGTACGAGCTGCACGACGTTCGAGGCGGTGGTCGGGTCGCACGCGAAGACCTGCCCGCGGTTCTCGACGTTGGGACACGAAATGTTGACCTCGATGCCCGCAACGCCCGGAGTGGGACGCAGCTTCGATGCGAGCTTGCCGTACTCATCGACTGTGGTACCTGCGATCGAGACGATGGTGGTGGCGCCGCGCTCGTTGAGCCACTCAAGGTCGCTCTCGATGAAGCGGTCGATGCCTGGACCCTGCAGTCCGATGGAGTTCAGCATTCCGCTGGGCGTCTCCGCCATGCGCGGCGTGGGGCGGCCCGATCGCGGCTGGAGCATCACGCTCTTGGTGACGATCCCGCCGATCTTGGTGATGTCGAAGAACTGGTCGAGTTCGCGACCGGCGGCCGCGCAGCCGGAGGCGGTCAGGACGGGGCCCGAGAGCACGAGATCGCCCAGCTCGGTGCTCATGTCCAGATAGGCGACTGGGCCCTTGCCCGGAACCGGTCCCTGCGAGATCAGTGCTCGAGTCATCAGTGCGCTCCCTCGACTGGGGCACCCACGGTGCCGGGCGGGATGGAGCCGACCGCCGACCACAGCACGCGGTCGCCACGGAAGACCGGTCCCTCGGTGCACGAGCGGAGCATTCGGGTGACGCCGTCCTCGCCGACCACCGGCAGCACGCAGGTCATACACACCCCGATGCCGCAGGCCATCGCCTCCTCGACCGCGCACTGGCTGTAGGCACGCAGTTCGGTCGCCAGTTGCGCGACGCTCGCCAGCATCGGCATCGGACCGCACGCGTACACCACGGCTGAGTCGACGCGCTTCATCAACTCGGGCAGCACCTCCGTGACCATGCCGCGCTCGCCGAGGGAGCCGTCTTCGGTGGTGATCGTCAGCGTGGACGCCAGCCGCTTGAGGTCGAGCACGCCGAACAGCTTCTCCTCGGTGGAAGCGCCCATCACGACGTCGACGCGGCAGCCCCGCTCGCGAAGCTGGTCGGCCAGCATGAACAGCGGAGCGGAGCCGTAGCCGCCGCCTACGAGCACGCAGTTCACCCGCTCCTTGGGCAGGATGAACGGCCGGCCCAGCGGTCCGACGATGTCGACGACATCGTGGCGGCGCCGCTCCGAGAGCCATTTGGTGCCGTTGCCCTTGACGCCGATGACGACGTCGAGCGTCCCGCCATAGACGCCGCGGGACTGCACCTGGTGGATGGCGAAGGCGCGACGCAGGACCATGCTCGACTCCTCGCCACCGATGCCGAGGGTGACGAAGTGGCCCGGTCGAGCGATGTCGGCGATGCCTGGTGCCGTCAGCGACAGCACGTGGTACGCACCGGCCCGCCGGATGTCGAGGACCTCACCCTTGACTTGAACCGGCACCGTTGGTCCCTTCCGTCGTCGTGTCCGTCGATCCGGGTCCGTACTGCGCCAAGCGCAGGCGCCGCAGGTCGAGCGCGTGCTCCTGCAGGGAGCGGACCGTCGGCTCATCATGCTGCAGGGAGTCGATTCCTTGCACGGCGGCGGCGAGCCCCTGGACGGTCGTGATGCACGGTACGCCCTTGATGACGGCGGCCGTGCGGATCTCGTAGCCGTCAACGCGTGGGCCCACCCCATAGGGCGTGTTGACGATGAGCTGGACGTCGCCGGCCATGATCGCATCGACGGTGGTCGGGGATCCGTCGCTGCCTCGGCCCTCGTGCTGCTTGCGCAGCTCCTCCACCACGACGCCGTTGCGGCGCAGCACCGCGGCCGTGCCGGCAGTGGCGACGATGCGGAACCCGAGGTCCGCCAGGCGCTTGATGGGGAAGATGGCCGCCCGCTTGTCGCGGTTGGCCAGCGACACGAACGCAGTCCCGGAAACCGGCAGCCCGCCGGAGTACGCCGCCTCCTGGGACTTGGCGAACGCGATGCCGAAGGAGTCGTCGATGCCCATGACCTCGCCAGTCGAGCGCATCTCGGGTCCCAGCACCGTGTCGACGCCGTGGAACCTTCCGAACGGGAGGACGGCCTCCTTCACCGAGATGGCGACGCCGGGCGGCAGCGTGCCGCCGTCGCCCTGGGCCGGGAGGACCCCCTCGCGTCGCAGTTGCGCGATGGTCTCCCCCACCATGACCCTCGCGGCGGCCTTGGCCACCGGCACGGCGGTCGCCTTCGACACGAACGGCACCGTGCGCGAGGCACGGGGATTCGCCTCGAGGACGTAGAGCACGTCGCCGGCAAGGGCGTACTGGACATTCATCAGTCCAAGCACGCCGACGCCGCGGGCGATCGCCTCCGTGGACTGGCGGATGCGGTCGATGTCCTCGGCGCCGAGCGTGATCGGCGGAAGGGCGCAAGCCGAGTCGCCGGAGTGGATGCCGGCCTCCTCGATGTGCTCCATGATCCCAGCGAGATACAGCTCGGTGCCGTCGAAGATCGCATCGACGTCGATCTCGACGGCGTCGTCGAGGAAGCGGTCTACGAGCACTGGATGCTCGGAGTTGATGTGGGTCGAGCGCTCCAGGTAGTCGGCCAGCATGGCGTCGTCGTACACGATCTCCATGCCGCGGCCGCCGAGGACGTAGCTCGGGCGCACCAGCACCGGGTAGCCGACATCGACGGCGATGGCCTGTGCCTCCTCGAAGGTGCGCGCCGTGCCGTGCTTGGGCGCAACCAGTCCAGCCTCGGCGAGAACGCGTCCGAACGCACCGCGCTCCTCGGCAAGGTGGATCGACTCCGGGCTCGTTCCGATGATCGGCACGCCCTCGTCCTTGAGCTTCTGTGCCAGGCCAAGCGGTGTCTGCCCGCCCAGCTGGACGATCACGCCCACGAGCCGGCCCGCCTGCTGCTCGACATGGACGACCTCGAGGACGTCCTCCAGCGTGAGCGGTTCGAAGTACAGGCGGTCGGACGTGTCGTAGTCGGTCGACACCGTCTCGGGATTGCAGTTCAGCATGATCGACTCGAAACCCGCCTCCCGAAGCGTCATGGCCGCGTGCACGCACGAGTAGTCGAACTCGATTCCCTGGCCGATCCGGTTCGGGCCTGATCCCAGGATGATCACCTTGTCGCGATCGCTGGGAACGACCTCGGTCTCCTCGTCGTACGTCGAGTAGTGGTACGGCGTGAGGGCCGCGAACTCGGCCGCACACGTGTCGACGGTCTTGTAGACCGGCCGAACTCCGAGCTCGTGCCGCAACTGGCGGACTTCGGCCTCCGTCAGGCCGCGTAGGTCACCGAGCTGGCGATCGGAGAACCCGAATCGCTTGGCAGCGAACACATTTCCGTGGTCGAGCGACTCCAGCTCGCGGATCGCGTCGGCGTACTCGTTGATCTGGCAGATCTGGTCGAGGAACCACGGATCGATGTTGGTGGCCTCGTGCACCGCGTCGATGCCGGCCCCGGCCCACAAGGCCAGTTGGACCTCGGACAGCCGACCGTCGCGGGGCACGCGCATGGCGTTGAGCAGCGCATCGACGTCGACATCATCGTGGCTTGCCGGCCAGGAGAACACCGCCTCCGGGCGTTCCAACGAGCGGAGCGCCTTCTGCAGCGCCTCCGGGAAGTTGCGGCCGATAGCCATCGCCTCGCCGACGCTCTTCATCGTCGTCGTCAGCGTGGGATCGGCCTGCGGGAACTTCTCGAACGCGAACCGCGGCACCTTCACCACGATGTAGTCAAGGGTGGGCTCGAACGACGCGGGCGTCTCCTGCGTGATGTCGTTGGGGATCTCGTCAAGCGTGTAGCCGATGGCCAGCCGCGCGGCGATCTTCGCGATCGGGAAGCCCGTCGCCTTCGAGGCAAGCGCCGACGATCGTGAGACGCGCGGGTTCATCTCGATGACGATCATGCGGCCGTCGTCAGGGTTGATCGCGAACTGGATGTTGCAGCCGCCGGTGTCGACACCCACGGCCCGGATGATCGCGATGCCCACGTCGCGCATGTGCTGGTACTCGCGGTCGGTGAGGGTGAGGGCTGGGGCGACGGTGATCGAGTCGCCGGTATGCACGCCCATCGGGTCGACATTCTCGATGGAGCACACGACCACGACGTTGTCGTGCTTGTCGCGCATCAGCTCGAGCTCGTACTCCTTCCAACCGATGATCGACTCCTCGAGGAGTACCTCGGTGGTCGGGCTGGCCTGCAGTCCGGCGCCGGCGATCCGGCGCAGGTCGTCCTCGTCGTAGGCGATCCCGGAGCCGGAGCCGCCCATCGTGAACGACGGGCGCACGACAGTCGGGTAGCCGAGGTCCTCGACCGCCGCGAGGCAGTCCTCGAGGCTGTGGCAGACGGACGAGCGGGCGCTCTCCGCGCCGATGTCGGCGACGATCTGCCGGAACAGCTCACGATTCTCGCCGCGCTCGATGGCGGCCACGTCCGCGCCGATCAGCTCGACGCCGTACCTTTCCAGCGCACCGCTCTGGTGAAGCGCGATCGCCGTGTTCAGTGCGGTCTGGCCGCCCAGGGTGGGAAGCAGCGCGTCGGGCCGCTCCTTGGCGATGATCCGCTCGACGAAGTCAGGCGTGATGGGCTCGATGTAGGTGGCGTCGGAGAACTCAGGGTCGGTCATGATCGTCGCCGGGTTCGAGTTGACGAGGATGACGCGCAGTCCCTCGGCACGCAGCACGCGGCACGCCTGGGTGCCGGAGTAGTCGAACTCGCACGCCTGGCCTATGACGATCGGGCCGGAGCCGATCACCATGATCGACTTGATGTCGTCGCGACGGGGCATCAGCTGTCACCGTCCTTGCGTGCATCGGCCATCAGGTCGACGAACTCGTCGAAGAGGTACGCGGCATCATGCGGGCCGGCCGCGGCCTCCGGGTGGTACTGCACGCTGAAGGCCGGAACGTCGAGGCACCGAAGCCCCTCGACCACGTCGTCGTTGAGGCACACGTGGCTTACGGTCGCGCGGCCGAATGGAGTGGCGAACTCACCGTCGCGTGGAGCGTCCACCGCAAAGCCGTGGTTGTGCGCGGTGACGGCAACCCTGCCGGTCGCCAGGTCCTGCACCGGCTGGTTGATGCCGCGGTGGCCGTACCGCAGCTTGTACGTGCCCAGGCCGAGCGCCCGCCCAAGGACCTGGTTGCCGAAGCAGATGCCGAACACCGGCGTGCGATCGGCGAGAAAGGCCGCCATCAACGCGACGGAGGAGTCGGCAGTTGCAGGGTCGCCTGGACCGTTGGAGAAGAAGACGCCGTCGGGCTGGAGCGCGCGGATCTCGTCGGCTGTGCTCGACGCGGGCACCACGTGCACCTCCATCCCACGCCCGGCCATCTGGTGCGGAGTCATGGACTTGATGCCGAGGTCGACCGCAGCGACGACGAACCGCCGCTCCCCCACGGCCGGCACGACATAGGTCGTCGGCGTGCTCACGTCGGCGGTGAGGTCGGCCCCGGCCATCTCCGGGCTGCTCTGCACCAGGGCGAGAAGAGCGGCTGGTGTCTGCCGGGCGGCATCCCCACTGAAGATGCCCACCCGCATCGCCCCGCGTTCGCGGAGGTGCCGCGTGAGCGCGCGAGTGTCGACCCCGCTGATGCCCACGATGCCTTGATCGCGCAGGTCGTCGTCGAGGGTGCGCGTGGCGCGCCAGTTGGACGAGACCCGCGATGGATCGCGCACGACGTAGCCGGCGACCCAGATGCGCGAGGACTCCGGGTCCTCGGGGTTCATCCCGGTGTTGCCGATGTGCGGGGCCGTCATGATGACGACCTGCCGGTGGTACGAGGGGTCGGTCAGGGTCTCCTGGTAGCCGCTCATCCCGGTGGAGAACACTGCCTCGCCGAACGTCGTTCCAATCGCGCCGTAGGCGCGACCGCGCATCGTCCGGCCGTCCTCCAGGACGAGGACCGCAGCGGTTTCAGGCGTGTCGAGGTTCACCGGTCTCCTTGTCATGCGCGTCCATTCCACGCGCGGTGACGGCGTACGTCCCCGCGAGTCCTTCCAGCACAGCACCGTGCCCGGCAGAGTCATCCGCCCGGAACCCGGTGTCGAGCACGGCATCGCCGAGTCGCCACGTGATGACGATGACGCTGTCCTTCGCCTTGACCGTGCCGGCGACGCCGCGATCGAGGCGTACCCCGAGCACGTCGCTGGAAGGGATCAGGACGCTGCGGGCCCCGACTCGATCGAGGTAGACCCCCTCGTTTCCCCACGACATCGACGCTCGACTGCGCACTCCGAGATCGTGGACGGCGATGCGGTCCATCCAGTCACCAGCGGTCGCCGACCCGATGTAGAGACCCTCCACCGGTGCGCTGAAGCCCGACGTCGACGGCTCATCCTGGGGGGCCGGGATCCACGCCTGACGCGCCTGGCGGTTGCGCCAACCGCGCCGCATCCCCCACAACGCCAGCGCGATCAGCACGAGGACGATGACCACGAGCACGGTCCGCGCAGGCCAGTTCGTGATCTGCGCCTGATCGGTGTAGTCCGTCGTGCGAACGAGGGTCACCGGTCGACCATCCCGTTGCGCACCGTGAAGCGGCCGCGCTTGAGGACGTGCTCGACCCGTGCCGGCAGTTCCATTCCTGCGTAAGGCGTGTTGTGGCTCTTGCTCGCAAGCAGGTCGGCTTCGACGACCCAGCGCGCGTCTGCATCGACGAGGACGATGTTCGCGACGGATCCGACCTCCAGCGGCTGGCCGTGATCGTGCGCCTGGCCGATCCGCGCGGGAGCCGCGGACATCCGCTCGGCGACGCCACGCCAGTCCAGACGCCCGGTGCGCACCATCGTCTCCACGACGACACTCAGCGCCGTCTGCAGTCCGAGCATGCCGAAGGACGCCGCACCCCACTCGCAGTCCTTGTCCTCGAGTGCGTGCGGGGCATGGTCGGTGGCCACGATGTCGATCGTGCCGTCGGCAAGCCCCTCCCACAAGGCGGCCACGTCGTCGGCGGATCGAAGGGGCGGGTTGACCTTGTAGACCGGGTCGTAGCTGCGCACGAGTTCCTCGGTGAGCAGTAGATGGTGTGGGGTGACCTCGGCCGTGACGTTGATGCCGCGTGCCTTCGCCCAACGCACGATGTCGACCGAGCCCGCTGTCGACACATGGCACACGTGCAGGCGTGATCCGACGTGGTGCGCCAGCAGGACGTCGCGCGCGATGATCGACTCCTCCGCCACCGCGGGCCAGCCCGTGAGGCCAAGGACCCCTGAGAGCGGACTCTCGTTCATCTGCGCGTTCTCCGTCAGGCGCGGCTCCTGCGCGTGCTGGGCAATGACCCCGTCGAACGCCTTGACGTACTCCAGAGCGCGTCGCATGAGCACGGCATCGGAGACGCACTTGCCATCGTCGCTGAACACCCGCACCTGCGCAGCTGATCCGGCCATGGCGCCGAGCTCGGCCAACTGTGTGCCCCCCAACCCGACGGTGACGGCGCCCACCGGGTGCACGTCGACGAGTCCGGACTCCTGGCCGAGCCGCCAGACCTGCTCGACGACGCCAGCGGTGTCGGCCACCGGGAAGGTGTTCGCCATGGCGAACACCGCCGTGTATCCGCCCAGCGCGGCTGCCTGCGAACCCGTCTCGACGGTCTCGGCATCCTCGCGACCGGGCTCGCGCAGGTGCGTATGCAGGTCGACCAGGCCGGGCAGGGCGATCAGGCCGTTGGCCTCCTGCACCTCGGCACCGTCAGCAAAGGCCGCTCCGGCGGCCGTGATCTGACGGATGACGCCGTCGGCGACGACGATGTCGACCGGGTCATCGCCATAGGGACGCACGCCGCGCAGAATGAAGGACTGGTTCATGCTGCTCGCCCTCCGGACTTCTCGGCCGTGGCAATGGCCTCGCCTGAGCCGCCGAGGAGCAGGTAGAGCACCGCCATGCGCACGCTCACGCCGTTGGCGACCTGCTCGACCATCACGGCGCGATCGCTGTCGGCGACCTCGGCGCTGATCTCCATTCCGCGGTTCATCGGGCCGGGGTGCATGACGATCGCATGGTCAGGGAGCTTGACCATGCGCTCACGGTCGAGGCCGTACGCGCGGCTGTACTCGCGAGCCGACGGGAAGTAGGCCGCCTGCATGCGCTCGAGCTGAACGCGGAGCATCATCAGGGCGTCGGTTCCGGGAATGACCTCGTCGATGTCGTAGGAGACCTTGCACGGCCACGAATCGATCCCGGTGGGCAGCAGCGTGGGCGGACCGACGAGTGTGACGTCGGCGCCGAGGATGCTCAGCAGCAGCACATTCGAGCGTGCCACGCGGCTGTGCAGCACGTCGCCGACAATGGTGACTCGGAGTCCGTCGAGGTCGCCCTTGCCGCCCCGCAGGTGACGCCGGATCGTGTAGGCGTCCAGGAGCGCCTGCGTCGGGTGCTCGTGAGTGCCGTCGCCCGCGTTCACGACCGTGCCGCCAATCCAGCCGGCATTGGCGAGTCGATGCGGAGCACCCGAAGCGCTGTGCCGGATGACGACGGCGTCGGCGCCCATCGCCTCGAGGGTGAGCGCGGTGTCCTTCAGGCTCTCGCCCTTGGACACGCTGGAGCCCTTCGCGGCGAAGTTGATCACGTCGGCGGACAGCCGCTTGGCCGCCATCTCGAAGGAGATGCGGGTGCGAGTGGAGTCCTCGAAGAACAGGTTGACCACCGTGCGTCCTCGCAGTGTGGGCAGCTTCTTGACCGACCGGTCCGTGACCGTGGCGAGCTCAGCGGCCGTGTCGAGGATCAGCTGGGCGGTGGCCGAGTCGAGGTCGGCGGCGGACAGCAGGTGTCTCATGCGGTGCCCTCCGGGGCGTCGAGCAGGGTTACCTCGTCGGTGCCGTCGAACTCGCGAAGGGCGACACGCACCTGCTCGCCATGCGATGTGGGCAGGTTCTTGCCGACGAAGTCGGGACGGATCGGCAGCTCGCGATGGCCGCGGTCCACGAGGACGGCCAGTTGCACCGCGCGCGGACGGCCGATGTCGCTGATCGCGTCCAGCGCCGCTCGGATGGTGCGACCGGAGTACAGGACGTCGTCGACGAGGACCACCACTCGACCGTCGATGCCTGCCGCCGGGATCGACGTGGCCTCCAGGGGCCGCGCGGGCCGCAGGCGCAGGTCGTCGCGGTACAAGGTGATGTCGAGGGACCCGACCTCGACCGGGGCGGACTCGATCCGCTCGATGGTGGCGGCAATCCGCTTCGCGAGCGGGAAGCCACGAGTGGGAATACCCAACAAGATGAGGTCTTCGGAGCCCTTGTTCCGCTCCAGAATCTCATGCGAGATACGCGTGATCGCGCGGCCGATATCGGCGTCGTCCAGGACGACCTTCGACATGCGGACCTCCTTCCCCGCCTCTCTGGACGGGTCTTAAAGGATGTCTGACGTCACGACTCTATCGGCGCTGGCCGTACCGTCGCAGCGGGGGCACGGCGTCGGAGAATGGCCTTGGTCACTTCGATCACGAAGGGCACCATCAGGGACAACACGAGCACCGTGAGCCACTGCAGCCCCGTCAGTCCGACCGTCAGCAGCACGCCCTGAAGGAAGGGCAGCTCGACGGCGAGCACCGACAAGACCAGCGGGATCGCCATCCACGCCCAGAACGGGAAGTAGGGGCCGGCCCACGCGGGCAGCACCGACCGGCGCATCGAGGCGGCCAGCCAGATCGTGCTGAGGGCGAGGATCGCGAAGGTCATCGTCTGGGCCGTCGGGACGCCCAGCAGCGGCTGCCAGGCGAACGGCAGGAGGCTGACAGCCGCCTGCGTGAACCCGAAGAGCACCCACATCGGCGCGGTTCGGTGATTGAGGATGGCCACCCCCGGATCGCGCGGCCGAAGGGACATCAGGCCGGGCTCCGAGGTGTCCGTCGACAAGGCGATGGCAGGGAACAGGCCGATGAGGAACGAGACGAACAGCAACTGCACCGCCGTCAGGACGTTGCCGTCGTTGAGGTTGAGCAGGCTGGCGCCAAGCATGATGCCGAGCAGCCCGAACAGGCCGCTCAGGACGAACCGGATCTGTGCACTGACCTTGCCGTAGATGTCGCGACCCATCTCGATCGCGTGCACCAGCGTCGCGAAGTTGTCGTCGACGAGGATCATCTTCGCTGACTGCTTCGTGACATCGCTCCCGCTGCCCATGGCCACGCCGATGTCCGCCTTCTTCAAGGCGGCCGCGTCGTTCACCGCATCGCCGGTCATCGCGACGATGTCGCCACGCCTTTGCATGAGGGTCACCACGCGCAGCTTGTCCTCCGGCGAGACGCGGCCGAACACGTGCAGGTCCGGCAGGCGCGCGAGCAGTTCGTCATCGGAGAGCTGGTGCAGTTCGGGCCCGGTGATGACGCCCGGCCCCAGGCCGAGGTCCTGGCCGATCGCCCTCGCCGTCACGGCGTGGTCACCGGCGATCATGCGGACGTCGATGCCAGCGCGCTGAGCCACCGCGATCGCGTCCTTGGCCGACGGACGAAGCGGGTCGATGATCCCCACCAGCGCGACGAACGCGAGATCGCCCACCGCCGCCATCGGGTCCGCCGCGACGGCGTCCCGCTCGGATAGCGGCACGACCTTCGCCGCGAAGGACATGACGCGAAGTCCCTGCTCCGCCAGCGCGTTGTTCGCCGCGACGATGTCCTGCCGTACCGCCGAGATCGGGCCGAGGACCTCTGCTCCCCAGGCTTCGCTGCATCGCTCGAGCAGGACGTCGGGGGCACCCTTGACGAGAACGACGACGGACATCGCACCGTCCAGTTCGACCTCATGGATCGTGGACATGAACTTGTAGGCGGAGTCGAACGGCACCTCGGCGATTCGCGGGTACTCTCGCCGCGACTCCGGTGCATCGACTCCCATCTTTGCCGCCAGCACCACCAGAGCAGCCTCGGTGGGATCGCCCACCACCGTGCCCTGGGAGTCGACGGTGGCGTCCCCGCTCAGTGCCAGGCCGTAGGCGAGCATCCTGAAGTCGGGGCTGTCCTTGCCCGCCGCATGCAGGATGGCGCCCTGCTTGGCGTAGCCGCTGCCGTCGATGGTGAACCACTGGCCGAACGCGTACATGCGCGTGGCCGTCATCATGTCCATCGTCAGCGTGCCCGTCTTGTCGCTGTTGATCGCGGTCGTGCTGCCAAGCGTCTCGACGTCGTTGAGGCTCTTGACGACGGCCTGCGCTTTGGCCAGTCGCTGCGCGCCGTAGGACAGCATCCCGGTGAGGAACGTCGGCAGGCCGGACGGGATCGCGGAGATCGCGGTGGTGATGCCGAGCAGGATGACCGCGCTCGGATCAAGGCCTCGCCAGAAGCCGAGGATGACGATCACCGCGACAGCGATCCAGGCGATGATCGCCAGCCGGATCGTGAGGCCGCGGACCTCGCGCTGCAACGGCGACTGCGCGACCTCCACGGAACCAAGAAGTCCCGCGATCTTGCCCATCTCGGTGTCGGATCCGGTTGCGGTGACGATCATCGTGGCTGTGCCCCGCGTGACCGACGTGTTCTGGAACAGCATGCTCGAGCGATCGCCCAGCGCCGTCTGCGGATCGGCCATCCGCTCGGCGTCCTTCGCGACCGGGGCGCTCTCCCCCGTGAGGGCGCTCTCGGCTACCTCCAGGCGGGCCGAGATGACGATGCGGCCATCGGCGGGCACCAGGTCGCCGGCCTCCACGAGGACCACGTCGCCCGGCACGAGCCCGGCCGCAGGGAGTTCCAGGAGGACGCCGCCGCGTCGCACCCGCGCACTGGGCACCTGCATCGACTGCAGCGCCTCGACACTGCTTCGCGCGTTGATCTCCTGTCGCGCACCCATCACCACGTTGATGACCACCAGGACGCTGATGAGCACGCCCGTCTCGACCTGACCGATGACGTAGGAGATGACCGCCACCACCGTGAGCATGATGTTCATCGGGGTGGCCCACGTAGCCAGCGTGATGGCCCACGCCGAGCGTCGCGCGGCCGCCGGCAGGGTGTTGGGGCCGAACGTCTCCAGCGCGGCCCGCGCCGCCGCATCCGTCAGTCCCGTCTCGACGTCCGTGCCAAGGCGAGCCGAGACGTCATTGGCATCCAGCGTGAACCAGGGCGCATCAAGCGAAGCAGTCACGCCCAGAGTCTGGCAGGAGGCCGGTCCGGAGGCTGACGGGGAAGAAGGGTGGTGCGTCAGAAGGGTGGCGGGTCTGGGCTGCCACGCGGCCTACTCCGGATGACACGACCTGTCGGTGGACGGTGTGCGCTTTCGGACCGGCCCCAGCGGGCAAGCAAGCGGTCGAGCTGATGAGAGACGTACTCCCGACCGTCGGGACCGAGCCACTCGGTCGCCCCATCCGGCCGCGCCGCATGGAAGGTCCAGCCGGCGTGCGTCTTGAGCAGGTGATGGCGAATGCATAGTGGCCCGAGGTTCGCTCGATCGGTCGAACCACCGCGGTCCCACGACACTGCGTGATCGATCTCGCAGGCCGTCGCGCGCCGCATGCACCCGGGGAATCGGCAGGTGCCATCGCGAGCCACGAGGAAGGAGCGCAAGGCGTCGGTCACCCGGTAGCTCGCCCGGCCTCGGTCGAGGAGTTCACCGGTCATCGGGTCGGTGACCAGCCGGCGAAGTGCCACGGGGACCTCTGGGTCAGCAAGCAGGTCGTGAAGTGCCGCCGCGGTGGCCGGCTCAGCGGGACCCGACCCCAGTGTGATGAGCACCGGGTCGTCACTGAGTCCGAGCATCGTGGCGAGATCGACGGTCACGCCGATCTCGGCCCGCACGGCCGACGACGCCTGGTCACCGGGATCGCTGCAGACCGCTCTGACGAGCGCGGCCACACGTCGCTCCCCCAGCGAGGCATCGCACGGCGCTTCCACGCGGCGGGCGCCGGCCTCGATCGCAGCGTGAATCCGCGAGGCATCGGTGAGCGGGAGACGGGCCACCAGACAGGCGAGGCCGTCGTCCTCAGCCCAGACGCGCACATCGACATGCCGACGGGCTGCCTGCCGACGCCGTTCCTCGCCGGCGGCGTCGACCCGCGCCCGGACGCGCCGTGCGAAGGCGGCCGTCTCGGCCGAAGTGAGCAGGTGGGCCTTGGCGAGCACCCGACTCTCGAAGTCCGCGAGCAGCCCTGGCTCGATGCCCTCGGCTGCGCGCGCGATCACATCGGCGTGCTCCGGTGAGATCGAGCCGGTTTCGAGTGCGGCCCGAGTAGCGGCAAGTCCGCGGCGCATGAGGCGGGCCCGGTGGACCTGACGACGTACGGTCAGCGCGGACCGCCGAAGGGCGGCCGCGACGAGGTCGATGCGCTCGTCGATGATCTCCACTGATACCCCGCCTGACACGGTGACCTCTCGCGTCTGCGGCTCACCGCCAGCGATGGCCACGAGCGCGCGTGACTCAAGGCTCGCTAGCCATGAGCGCTGCCGCTGGACCTCGGCCAGGAAGTCGAGTTGGCCCGTCAGTGTCAACGTCGCAGGGTCCGCATCGAGCAGCGAAGGCGGCGCCGAGAGCACCACTTCCCACTCCCACTCCGCCAGTGCCGCGTCGGCGGCGGGCGAGGCGTGATCGATCGACATGACCCCACACTACGAAGGGGGTCTGACAGTCGACCTGCGTCAGACGCCGCCGCCAGGCCCCGCGCTGCCCATCTTGTGGACGCGCAAACCGTTGGTAGTGCCGGGGATTCCGGGCGGAACGCCGGCGACGATGACGACACGATCGCCGTACGTCGCGCGGCCGATGTCCAGCAGCGCCTTGTCGACCTGCACGACCATGTCGTCGGTGTGCTGGACCTGCGGAACGAGGAAGGTCTCGACTCCCCAGACGAGGGCAAGCTGACTGCGCACGCGCGGGTTGGGAGTGAAGGCAAGCAGCGGCGTCTTCGAGCGCCAGCGCGACACGAGGCGCGCCGACGAGCCGGTCTCGGTGAAGGCGATCAGGTGCGTCGCGTGGACACCGTTGGCGACGTCGACCGCAGCATGCGTGAGCGAGCGGGCCGTCGAGCCGGTCCAGGGGTCCGAGAGGGGCGGCAATTCATGCAGCGCCATCTCCTCGACGTGCTCGATGATGCGGCCCATCGTCTCGACGACGTGACTGGGGTGGTGTCCCACGCTGGTCTCACCCGAAAGCATGAGCGCGTCGGCACCGTCGAGGATCGCGTTGGCGACGTCGCTCGCCTCGGCACGCGTCGGGCGGTTCGAGACGGCCATCGAGTCCAGCATCTGAGTGGCGACGATGACCGGCTTGCCGGCCTCGCGACACAGGTGGACAGCGCGCTTTTGCACCAGCGGCACGGCCTCGAGCGGGAGCTCGACGCCGAGGTCGCCGCGGGCAACCATCACGCCGTCGAACGCCGCGATGATCTCCTCGAGGTTGTCGACCGCCTGCGGCTTCTCGACCTTGGCCAGAACGGGGAGGCGGATACCCTCCTCCTCCATGATGTCGTGGACGTCGGCGATGTCGCCGGCGTTGCGGACGAACGACAGGGCGATGATGTCGGCGCCGTTGCGCAGTGCCCAGCGCAGGTCATCTCGGTCCTTCTCGGACAAGGCGGGAACGCTGACCGCCACCCCGGGCAGGTTGAAGCCCTTGTTGTCGGAGACGCGGCCGCCCTCGACCACGACGGTGTGGACGCGGGGTCCGTCGACCTTGGTGACCTTCAATTCGATGCGGCCATCGTCGACGAGGACCAGGTCCCCCGGCGTGACGTCGCCCGGCAGCCCCGAGTGAGTGGTCGAGACCATGTGCTGGTCGCCCGGGACGTCCTCGGTGGTGACGATGAACTCCGCACCGTTCTCCAGAAGCACCGGACCGCCCGCGAACCGGCCCAGCCGGATCTTGGGACCCTGGAGGTCCACGAGGATCCCGACGCCGCGGCCCGCCTCGTCGGCGGCGATCCTGACGTACTTGTAGACGTCCAGGTGGTCATCGTGATTGCCATGGGACAGGTTCAGCCGGGCCACGTCCATCCCGGCTGCCACCAGCCCTCGAATGGCGTCCAGAGAACTGGTCGCGGGGCCGAGGGTGGCAACGATCTTGGCACGGCGCATGAGGGGAACCTTAGCGGTAAACGATTACATTGTCAGACGAGCAGTTGGCGCGCCGTCGACGGTATCGGGGCGGGCAGGTTGGTCGAGCCCATGAGGTACTCATCGACCGCGGCGGCCGCTGCCCGGCCCTCCGCGATCGCCCAGACAATCAAGGACTGGCCACGGCCGGCGTCGCCGGCCACGAAGACGCCTCGGACGTCGCTGCGGTACTGGGCGTCCCGGTGGAACACGCCGCGGTCGGTGAGGGAGATCCCGAGTTGGTCGGTCAAGCTGGCGGACTCGGGGCCGACGAAGCCCATGGCGAGGAAGACGAAGTCCGCCGGGATCTCCCGGCTGGTGCCCTCCTTGGGCCGGAAGCCGCCCTCGTGGGCCTCGACCTCGACCAGTTGCAGGGCGCGCACCCGCCCGGTGCCGTCGTCGACGAACCGCTCGGTCGACACCGAGAACAGGCGCTCGCCGCCCTCCTCATGGGCACTGGAGACGCGATAGGTCATCGGGTAGGTGGGCCACGGCTGTGAGTCCGGCCGGATCGACGGCGGCGTTGGCAGGATCTCCAGCTGGGTCACCGAGGCCGCGCCCTGCCGGTGCGCGGTGCCGAGACAGTCCGCTCCGGTGTCACCGCCACCGATGATCACGACGTGCTTGCCCTGCACGTCGATCGGCGAGGCGTCGACGTCGCCCTCCTGCACGCGATTGGACAGGGGCAGGTACTCCATGGCCTGGTAGACGCCGGCCAGCTCGCGCCCAGGCACCGGCAGGTCACGCCACTTGGTGGCCCCGACAGCGATCACCACGGCGTCGTAGCGATTGCGCAGGTCGTCAGCTGTGATGTCGATCCCGATCTCGACGCCGGCACGGAACTTCACGCCCTCGGCCTCCATCTGGGCCAGCCGACGGTCAAGATGACGCTTCTCCATCTTGAACTCGGGGATGCCGTAGCGCAGCAGTCCGCCGATGCGGTCCGCACGCTCGAACACCGCGACGGTGTGGCCGGCACGGGCCAACTGCTGCGCGGCCGCAAGACCCGCCGGCCCGGAGCCGACGACCGCAACGGTCTTGCCGCTCAGCCGCGACGGCACCTGGGGCGCCACCCAGCCCTCGTCCCACGCGCGGTCGATGATCGAGACCTCGACCTGCTTGATCGTGACCGGGTCCGCATTGATCCCCAGCACGCATGCGGTCTCGCACGGTGCCGGGCAGAGCCGACCGGTGAACTCGGGGAAGTTGTTGGTCGCGTGCAGACGCTCGATCGCATCGCGCCAGTCGTGCTTCCACACCAGCGAGTTCCACTCAGGGATGAGGTTCCCGAGCGGGCAGCCGTTGTGGCAGAACGGGATGCCGCAGTCCATGCATCGACCGGCCTGCTTCTCCAGATGGTCGGCCGGGAACGGCTCGTAGACCTCGCGCCAGTCGCGCAGCCTGACATCGACGGGACGACGCGTCGGAACCTCGCGCCCCGTGGTGAGAAACCCCTTCGGATCAGCCACCGAGTCCTCCCATGACCGCAACCATCGGATCTGCACCCTTCTGCTCGGCCTCGGCTCGAAGCCTGAGCACCCGCTTGTAGTCCTTCGGCATGACCTTCGTGAACCGCGCTGCCGCGGACGCCCAGTCGGCAAGGAGGGCCGCTGCACCTGCGGACTCGGTCTCCTCGACGTGCCTGCGGATCAGCGTCTGCAACAGTTCCACGTCATCGATATCGAGTGGATCGAGATCGACCATCTCGGGGTTCACCTTGCCGAGGTCGAGATCGAGGACGAACCCGACACCGCCGGACATGCCCGCCCCGAGGTTGCGTCCGGTCCGACCCAGGATCGCCACCACGCCACCGGTCATGTACTCCAGTGCGTGGTCGCCCACTCCCTCGACGACAGCCGTCGCGCCGGAGTTCCGCACACAGAACCGCTCCCCCACCCGGCCGCGGATGAACAGCTCACCCGACGTGGCGCCGTAGCCGATGACGTTGCCGGCGATGATGTTGTCCTGCGCGACGAAGCGCGCGGCCCGGTGCGGCCGGACCACGAGGCGCCCGCCGGACAGGCCCTTGCCGATGTAGTCGTTCCCGTCGCCTTCGAGCCGCAACGTGATGCCCGTCGGCAGGAACGCGCCGAACGACTGCCCGGCCGAACCCACGAAAGTGAGGTCGATGGTCTCGTCCGGCAGGCCGTCGCCTCCGTAGCGCCGAGTGACCTCCGAGCCGAGCATCGTGCCGACCGTGCGGTTCACGTTGCGGATCGCCAGCTGGGCGCGCACGGGCTCACCGGTCTCGAGTGCCGGACGACACAGCTCGATGAGCTCCTGGTCCAGCGCCTTGTCGAGTCCGTGATCCTGCGTAGTCGTGCAGCGTCGCGGCGTCGACTCATCGACGAACGGCACGTGCAGAATCGGCGTCAGGTCGAGTCCCTCCGCCTTCCAATGGTCAACCGCGCGCTCGACGTCGAGCAGCTCGGCATGGCCGATCACCTCGTCGAGGGAGCGGACGCCCAGCTCGGCGAGCAGCTCGCGAACCTCCTCGGCGATGTACTCGAAGAACGTCTCGATGAACTCCGGCTTGCCCGAGAAGCGCTCGCGCAGCTCCGGGTTCTGGGTCGCCACGCCGACCGGGCAGGTATCCAGATGGCAGACGCGCATCATCACGCAGCCCATCACCACCAGCGGGGCCGTGGCGAAGCCGAACTCCTCGGCACCGAGCAGGGCGGCGATGAGAACATCGCGGCCGGTCTTGAGCTGGCCGTCGGTCTGCACCACCACGCGATCACGCAGCCGGTTCAAGATGAGCGTCTGCTGGGCCTCCGCCAGGCCGAGCTCCCACGGCGCTCCGGCGTGCTTCAGCGACGTCAGCGGCGACGCACCCGTCCCGCCATCGTGGCCCGAGATGAGGATCACGTCGGCATGCGCTTTCGCGACGCCGGCGGCGACGGTTCCGACACCGACCTCGCTGACGAGTTTGACGTGCACGCGGGCCCTCGGATTGGCGTTCTTCAGGTCGTGGATCAACTGCGCGAGATCCTCGATCGAGTAGATGTCGTGGTGCGGTGGCGGTGAGATCAGTCCGACGCCCGGCGTCGAGTGGCGGGTCTTCGCGATCCACGGGTAGACCTTGTGACCGGGAAGCTGACCGCCCTCGCCAGGCTTGGCTCCCTGCGCCATCTTGATCTGGATGTCGTCGGCGTTGACGAGGTACTCGCTGGTGACGCCGAACCGACCGGACGCGACCTGCTTGATCGCCGACCGCTTGGAGTCGCCGTTCGGCAGCGGCACGAAGCGCTCGGGATCCTCGCCGCCCTCGCCGGTGTTCGACTTCGCACCGATGCGGTTCATCGCGATCGCCAGCGTCTCGTGGGCCTCCTGCGAGATGGATCCGTAGGACATCGCGCCGGTGGAGAACCGCTTGAGGATCGACTCGATGGGCTCGACCTCGTCGATCGGGATGGGACTGCGGCCTTCGGCCTTGAATCGGAACAGACCGCGCAGGGTCATCAGCCGCTCGGACTGCTCGTTGACGCGCGAGGTGTACTGCCGGAACACGTCGAACCGCTTGTTGCGCGTCGCGTGCTGGAGGCGGAACACCGTCTCCGGATCGAACAGGTGCGGCTCGCCCTCGCGACGCCACTGGTACTCACCGCCGACGTTGAGGCGACGGTGCGCAGGAGCGATGCCCGACGGCGGGTAGGCGACACGGTGGCGCTGCGCCACCTCCTCGGCGATGACGTCGAGGCTGACTCCCCCGAGCTTGGACGCCGTGCCTGTGAAGTAGGCGTCGATGACGCCCTGGGACAGTCCGACCGCCTCGAATATCTGCGCGCCGCGATACGACGCGACCGTGGAGACGCCCATCTTCGACATCACCTTGAGCAGGCCCTTGCCGAGCGACTTCACGATGTTGCGCATGGCCTTCTCGGGCGAGACGTCGGTGATGATGCCCCGACGGACGAGATCCTCGACCGACTCAAGGGCGAGGTACGGGTTGATCGCGGCAGCGCCGTAGCCGACGAGGAGCGCCACATGGTGAACCTCGCGGACGTCGCCGGCCTCCACGAGCAGGCCGACCATGGTGCGCGTCTTGGTCCGCACGAGGTGCTGGTGCACCGCGGCGCACAGCAGGAGCGACGGGATGGCCGCGTGCTGGGCATCGCTGTCTCGGTCCGACAGGACGATGAACCGCTTGCCTTGCCTGATGACGGCGTCGACCTCGTGGAAGATCTCCTTCAGCCGTCGGGCCAGGCCCTCGCCGCCGTAGGCGACCGGGTAGAGACCGGAGATCCGCACGCCCGCGAAGCCCGGCTGATCGCCGTCGTCGTTGATGTGGAGGACCTTGGACAGCTCGTCGTTGTCGATGACCGGGAAGGGCAGGACCACCTGGCGGCAGTGCGCCGGCGTCGGTTCAAGCACGTTCCCCTCGGGTCCGATGATGCTCGACAGCGATGTGACGATCTCTTCGCGGATCGCGTCAAGCGGTGGGTTCGTCACCTGGGCGAAGAGCTGTGAGAAGTAGTCGAACAGCATCCGCGGCCGGTCCGACAGGACGGCGATGGGCGTGTCGGTGCCCATCGACCCGAGCGGCTCGCCACCCGTGCGCGCCATCGGCTCGAGGATGACGCGCAGCTCCTCCTCGGTGTAGCCGAATGTCTGCTGGCGGCGGGCAACGGACGATGCGGTGTGCACGATGTGCTCGCGCTCGGGCAATGCGTCGAGATGGATGAGGCCGGCATGCAGCCACTCGCCATAGGGCAGTTCGGCGGCGAGCTCGGCCTTGATCTCGTCGTCCTCGATGATGCGGCCCGCAGCGGTGTCGACCAGGAACATCAGCCCGGGCTGAAGCCGGCCCTTGCGAATGATCGTGGCCGGGTCGATGTCGAGCACGCCTGCCTCGGACGCGAGGATGACCAGGCCGTCATCAGTGACCCAGAAGCGGCCAGGGCGAAGTCCGTTGCGGTCGAGCACCGCGCCGATCTGGGTGCCGTCGGTGAAGCAGACGTTGGCCGGTCCGTCCCACGGCTCCATGAACGTTGCGTGGTACTCGTAGAACGCCCGTCGCGCGGGGTCCATGGTGGGGTTGTTCTCCCACGCCTCCGGGATCATCATCAGCACCGAGTGCGGAAGCGACCGGCCACCGAGGTGCAGGAGTTCCAGCGCCTCGTCGAACGATGCGGAGTCGCTGCCGCCCTGCGTGCAGATGGGGAAGAGCCGCGTCATGTCACCGGAGATCAGCTTCGACGTGAGCATGGCCTCACGGGCCTGCATCCAGTTCCGGTTACCGCGCACCGTGTTGATCTCGCCGTTGTGCGAGATGTAGCGGTACGGGTGGGCCAGGGGCCATGAGGGGAACGTGTTGGTGGAGAACCGCGAGTGCACCAGCGCAAGGGCGGACGTCAGCCGCGGATCCGACAACTCCGGGTAGAACGGCTCGAGCTGGCTGGTGGTGAGCATCCCCTTGTAGACGATCGTGCGTGCCGACAACGACGCGAAGTACACGCCGAGTTCGTGCTCGACGCGCTTGCGCAGCGGGAAGACGCGTCGATCGAGCTCGACGCCTTCGATCCCCTCGACGTCGGCGGCCACGATCAGCTGCCAGAACGAGGGCATCACGCTGCGTGCAGTGACGCCGACCAGCGAGGGATCGATCGGAACCTCGCGCCAGCCGAGCACACGGACCCGCTCCTCGGCCGCGATGGCATCGATAGCCAGGCGTGCGGCGCTCGCCTCGTCCGCGTCACTGGGCAGGAATCCGATACCGGTTGCATACTGGCCGGCCGGCGGCAGTGCCATACCGGTCACCTCGCGCAGGAACGCGTCGGGGATCTGGATGAGGATGCCGGCACCATCGCCGCTGTCGGGCTCGGCGCCCGAGGCGCCGCGGTGCTCGAGATTGCGCAGTGCGGTGAGCGCCTTGTGGACGATGTCGTGCGACCCCACACCGGTCAGCGTCGCCACGAAGGCGACGCCGCAGGCATCGTGCTCGTGCTGGCCGTCGTACAGCCCCTGGGCTGCCGGCTGCGCGGAGGAGGAGAACATCGGGCATCCATTCGTCGTCGTTCGACAGCAGCCGCCGGGCAGGAGACCTGCCTGGTGATCCGTGTGGATCGCACTGCCGGAACGGGACGACGTTGGCCCGCCGCGCGGAACTCTACCCGATCGAGTGGTCGTCCTCGGCCAGGGCTTCGACCGGTTCGGCCTCGACCACGCCGCGTGTCAGGACGGTCTCTCGGCCGGGCCGCATCCGGGCCGACACGATGAGGTAGATGAGGGCGCCGACTCCGACGAGGATCGAAGTCCACACGTTGAGGCGATGCCCAAGGATGTGGTTGGCCTCGTCGATCCGCAGCGACTCGATCCACAGCCGCCCCGTGCAGTAGAGGAGCACGTACAGCGCGAACACGCGCCCGTGCCCAAGACGGAACCGGCGGTCCGCCCACACGACGACAGCCGCGACGCCGATCATCCACAACGACTCATACAGGAAGGTCGGGTGGAAGGTCGAGAACTGCTCGTAGCCGGCTGGGCGATGCGCAGGGTCGATCTCGAGCGCCCAGGGCAGGTTCGTGGGCGCGCCGAAGAGCTCCTGGTTGAACCAGTTGCCCCAGCGCCCCAGCGCCTGCGCCACCGCGATGCCCGGCGCGATCGCGTCGGCCACGGGCGGCAGGAGGACCCCGGCCCGGCGGGCGGCGATCCAGGCGCCCAGCGCACCGAGGGTCACCGCTCCCCAGATCCCCAAGCCGCCGTCCCAGATCCGCAGCGCCGCGCCGAGGCCAGCACCACCGGGGCCGAAGTACAGCTGGTGGTCGGTGATCACGTGGTACAGGCGCCCGCCCACGATGCCGAACGGCACTGCCCAGATCGCGATGTCGGTGATGACGCTGGGCTCGCCGCCTCGTTCGACGTAGCGGCGATTGCCCCACCAGACCGCCACCAGGATCCCGGCGATGATGCACATTGCGTACGCACGGATCGGTAGCGGACCGAGGTTCCAGACGCCCTGCGCCGGACTCGGGATCGACGCGAGGATCGAGGTCACGTGGTCAGGGCCCGTCGCTTGATGTCAGCGGTTGGTCAGGACGCGGCCGGTGAGGCTGCGGCCGACGCAGCGGTGGACGCGGCAGGAGCCGAGGCTGGGGCCTTGCCCGCTGCCGTGTCGCTGACCAGCTTCTCCAGCGCGGCCTCGTTCACCAGGGTCTCCGTGGGCACCTCGACGCCGTTGAGCAGCGCGTACGGCGTGCCCTGGATGCTGCTGTCGAAGAAGACCTGGGTGCTGTTGGCCGCCCACGGCAGGTAGGTCTTGGCCGAGAAGCACGTGGTGAACGCCGCCATGTCCGGGACGCCGGCGTCCTTCGCGAAGGTCGTCAGCTGCTCGTCGGTGAAGCCGTCGCCCTCCTTGGCCGGGGGGTTCGAGAACACGGTGTTGTGGAAGTCGCGCGTCTTGCCCTGGTCGATGGCGCAGCCCCACGCCGCGAGGGCGCGCGCTGAGGCATCGTTGCCGAGGTTGCGGTCAAGGAAGGTCGTCGGACGCCAGATCAGCGCGATCTTCCCCTGGTCAGCGAGCGTCTCGATGCCGGCGCCATTGGCCTTCTCGACGGCCTGGCACGCCGGGCACTGGAAGTCCTCCCAGATCTCCAGCACCGGCACACCGGTGTCGGCGTTGCTGTAGGGCACGCCGTACGGGTGAATGGCCGTGGACGAGAAGACCGTCTTCGGCAGCGGAGCGTTCGGGTCGGCGGCGGCGGTCGTGCCACCGTCGGCGCTCGTGCTCGAGGACTGGGTCTTGGCGATCAGGGCCACGCCGATGATGCCGGCCACGACCACGAGGACGGTGATGGCTCCCACGATCCGAACGGTGCGCTCCCGCTTCTTCTCGCCGGCGTTGGCGGCCTCCCGGGCCGCAGCGGCCCGATCGCGTCGGTTCTTGCCAGGCTCACTCATGCGCGCTCTCCCACTGGTCCCGTCCGGCTCGAATCGTCCCGGACTTGCACACCGTACGATGTCATAGGTTGTTGACGGCTCAATCCGGAGGCCGGTTCCCCGACCGTCGAACTCCCGCCGCAAGCTCACCTGCCAGCTCCCCCACCGCCGCCACCGCAGCCGCCTGGTCCAGTGCGTCCAGGATCCGGCGCACGAAGGCAGAGCCCACGATCACGCCGTCGGCGTACTGGGCGACGTCCTGGGCCTGCTGCCCCGTCGAGACGCCGAGCCCCACGGAGATCGGCAGGTCGGTGAGCGCCCGGGTGCGGGCGACCAGAGCGGGCGCTGCCGAACTGACCGTCGTGCGAGCCCCGGTCACGCCCATGGTCGAGGCCGCGTACACGAAGCCGGAGGTGGCCGCGCACACCGTGCCGATCCGCTCATCGGTCGATGACGGAGCCACGAGGAAGATGCGATCGAGCGAGCGACGGTCGGTCGCGGCGACCCAGGCGCCGGCCTCCTCAGGGGTGAGGTCCGGCGTGATGATCCCGGTACCACCGGCATCGGCGAAGCGGTCGGCGAACCGCTCCACTCCGTACCGCTCGATCGGGTTCCAGTACGACATCACCAGCGTGGCTGCACCTGTCGTTGCGACCTGCGCCACGACATCGAGGACGACGTCGGTCGTCGTGCCCGCGCGCAGGGCGATGTCGACAGCCTCCTGGATGGCTGCGCCGTCCATCAGCGGGTCGGAGTAGGGCAGGCCGACCTCGACGATGTCGACGCCGCCCGCGACCATCGCCGCGATGAGCTCGACCGACGCCGCCGGGTTCGGGAAGCCGGCCGGCAGGTAGCCGATCAGGGCCGCCCCGTTCTCGGCTGCGGTTCGCGCGAAGACCTCGGCGAGGGTGGTGGTCACAACGACTCCGAATGGCCGAGCGGGATGCCGAACCACTTCGCGGCGGTCGCCACATCCTTGTCGCCGCGACCGGACAGATTGACGATGATGATCGCGTCCGGCCCGAGCTCCTTGCCGATGCGCATCGCGCCAGCGAGAGCATGGGCGCTCTCGATGGCGGGAATGATCCCCTCGGTGCGGCACAGTGCAGCGAACGCGCCCATGGCTTCGGCGTCGTTGACCGGCTCGTAGACCGCGCGGCCGGTGTCGTGGAGCCATGCGTGCTCCGGGCCGACGCCGGGATAGTCCAGGCCGGCGCTGATGGAATGCGAGGGCAGCGTCTGGCCCCACTCGTCCTGCATGACGTAGGTACGTGCGCCGTGCAGAACTCCGGGCGCACCCGTGCTGAACCGAGACGCGTGCCTACCGGTCTCGACTCCGTCGCCGCCCGCCTCGTAACCGCGCAGTTGCACGCCCGGCTCGTCGATGAAGGCACTGAACAGGCCGATCGCGTTGGATCCGCCGCCGACGCATGCCACAAGCGCATCCGGCAGCCGTCCGGTGGCCGCGAGGATCTGCTCGCGTGCCTCGCGGCCGATGACACCGTGGAAGTGGCGCACCATCGTCGGGAACGGCGAGGGGCCGGTGACCGTGCCGAGCAGGTAGTGCGTGCGGTCGACCGTGGTCACCCAGTCGCGCATGGCCTCGTTGATGGCGTCCTTGAGGGTCTTGCTGCCGTGCGTCACTGGGATGACCTCGGCGCCGAGCAGCTTCATCCGCGCGACGTTGAGGGCCTGTCGGCGGGTGTCCTCCTCGCCCATGTAGACGGTGCACTCCAACCCCATCAGCGCCGCCGCAGTCGCTGTGGCCACGCCGTGCTGACCGGCGCCGGTCTCGGCGATGACGCGCGTCTTGCCCATCCGCTTGGTCAGCAGCGCTTGGCCGAGCACGTTGTTGATCTTGTGCGAGCCGGTGTGGTTGAGGTCCTCGCGCTTAAGGAACACGCGCGCGCCGCCGCACAGCTCGCCGAAGCGAAGCGCAGGGGTGAGCGGATTCGGCCGACCGGTGTAGTCGCGTTCGAGCCGCGCGAGCTCGGCGTTGAACTGCGGATCGACGATGGCGGTGTCGAAGGCGGCCTCGAGCTCGTCGAGGGCGGCCGTGAGTGCCTCGGGCACGAACCGGCCGCCGTAGGGACCGAAATGGCCGTGCGGGAACGCGACGGATCCGGCGTCGGCACTCATGCGATGCCCGTCACGGACGCCCGTGGCGCAGCGCGGGGTGCGCACCCGCGGTGACGAGGTCATGGACGGCCTGGCGGGGGTCCTTGCCGGTGACAAGGCTCTCGCCGACGAGAACTGCGTCGGCGCCGGCCTCGGCGTAGGCGATGAGGTCGTGTGCGTCGCGAACACCGGACTCGGCGATCTTCACGCAGGAGTCCGGGATCAGGTGAGCAACGCGCTGGAAGACCCCGCGGTCGACCTCGAGGGTCTTGAGGTTGCGGGCGTTCACGCCCACGACGATCGCACCGGCATCCACGGCGCGGGCGATCTCCTCCTCTTCGTGGACCTCGACGAGCGCCGTGAGGCCCAGGCTCTCGGTCCGTTCGACGAGACTGACCAGAGCGGACTGGTCGAGCGCCGCGACGATGAGCAGCACCATGTCGGCGCCGTACGCCTTGGCCTCCCACAGCTGATAGCTGCTGACAATGAAGTCCTTGCGCAGCACGGGGATGTCGACGGCCGCGCGGACCTCGGCAAGGTCGACCAGGGACCCACCGAATCGGCGCTCCTCGGTGAGGACGCTGATGCAGTGCGCGCCGCCAGCCTCGTACTCGCGTGCGAGCGCGGCCGGGTCGGCGATCTCCGCGAGCTGCCCGCGACTGGGGCTGGCGCGCTTGACCTCGGCGATGACGCTCACATCCTCGTCGCCCAGGATCGCAACGACGTCGCGCGCCTTCGGCAGATGGGCCGCGCGCTCCTTGAGCTCATCGAGGGGCACGATGGCCATGCGCTGGGCCACGTCCTCGCGCACGCCTTCGATGATCTCGTCAAGGACTGTCACGCGGCCAAGAGTAACGACGGCCAAAAGCCCCGATTCGGCTGGGTGATGCCGGTCAGCCGATCCCCGATCCCAGGTAGGGGACGAAGTTGCGGATCACGCCGAAGGCCAGAAGCACCACCAGTCCGGCGAGCAGCCAGCGATTCCGCTGCCGGAACTGGGCGTACGTCACTTCCGGCGAGATCCCTCGCCATGACCGAAGTAACCAGCGCACCCACAGCACGACCGCCAGCGGAGCGAGCACCGCAATGAAGATGTTGTGGTCGAGCGCCCCCGCGACGTTCCCCGTCACCAGATCGTGGGTGCCGCGCATCAGGCCGCACCCGGGGCAGTCCACGCCGAACAGCGCTCGCGTCGGGCACAGCGGGTAGTGGCCTGGCTGGTTGGGGTCGACCGCAGCGAGGTACCCGAGTACGACGGCAGAGCCGCCGAGCGTTGCCAATGGCGCGAGCAGTCGACGCGCACGCGGACGATCGTCGGTGCGCGCCTGTTCGACGATGTCCTCGTCCGCCAGCACGGTCACGGCATCACGATACGCGTCAGACCGCGATCAGTCAGCGATCTGACTTGGTCACGCGGGAATCCGGACCGTGAAGCGCGCACCGCCCTCGGCCGCTTGGCCGGCCTCGGCCGAGCCGCCGAGTCCCTGCGCCAGCTTGCCCACCAGCGCCAGGCCCAGACCGGTGCCGACGGGGCGGACCCCGCGGTAGCGCTCGTGCAGCACGCCGGGCTCGAAGGCGACGGCCACGTCGTCAGGGGTGAGCCCGGGGCCGGAGTCGCGGACCTCGACCACGCCCCACGGTCCCTCCCGGCGCACGGCCAGGACTATCACCGACTGGGGAGGCGACACGCGCAGCGCGTTCTCCGCGAGATTGTCGATGATCTGTCGCACCCGGATCGGGTCGGTGCGCAGCGTCACCTCGTCGGCCTGAAGCTCCAGCACCATTCGGACCCCCTCAGGAGTCGCGCGATCAAGCCACACGGCGCCGGCGTCCTCGGCAAGCTCGACGAGGTCCACCTCGACTGGCGAGATGTGGAAGTCAACTGCGCCAAGACGGGCAAGGTCCAGCAGGTCGCTCACCAGTCGGTCAAGGCGTGCGGCCTCTGCGGCGACGATGCCGCCCGTGCGTGCGACCTCGTCGCCAGGGATGACTCCGTCGGACAGCGCCTCGGCATAGCCCTTCACTGCGGTCAGGGGCGTGCGCAGCTCGTGCGACACCGACAGCAAGAACTCCCGCTGCCGCCCCTCGGAGACGACCAGAGCCGAGTTCAGTCGATTCAACGAATCGGCGATGTCGGCGATCTCCACCGGCCCTTCGGGCTTGAGCGTGACATCGCGCGAGCCCTCGGCCATCTTGTTGGCGGCATCACGGGCCGCGCGCAGCGGGCGCGTCAGCCGGCGCGCTGCCCACACGCCGATGGGCACGGCGATCAGGAGGCCGAGCAACAAAGCGAGTGCGATGCGGCGCAGCACTGCCGCGGCCTCGCCGCCCACGACTTCATACGGCTGTTCGAGGAACAGTCCGCCTCCGCCGGAGAGCGGGCGGCCCTCGATGAGCACCGTCCCGGCGTCCGTCACCCCCTGGATCGAGACCGACGCTCCCCCAAGCACTGTCGCCACCGCTTCTTCCGGGACTCCCGGCGGGGCGACGCTCCCCGGCGTCACCAAGTACCCGGTGATCTGTCGCGCCTGCAGGGTCTCGATCAACGGCCGAGGCAGCGGCTCGCCGCCGCGATGCTCGTCCTCCGGGTCCCTGTCCAGGGCCGTGGCCGTCAGGTCGGCGAGTCCGACCAGTTCGCCGCGGGTCTGACTCTCGGCCGCGGAGTGCAGCAGCGGGTAAGACACGATGCCAGCCACCAGGACGGCGATGGCAGCGATCGCCGCCGTGAGGATGACGGTGCGTGTGACGATGCTCATGCGCCCCGCCGCTGACGAGTGCGTAGTCGCTTCCGGTGCGGCCATGTCAGATGTCGGCCGTGGCCTCGGCCGAGTACCCCACCCCGCGCACCGTGCGGATCGGGCTGTGGTCGCCGAGCTTGCTGCGGACCTGGGCTACGTGCACGTCGACGGTACGCGTGCCGACCACGGCCGCATACCCCCAGACCTCGGACAGCAACTGCTCGCGCGAGTACACCCGTCCCGGGTGCCGCATGAGGTAGGCGAGCAGGTCGAACTCCGTCGCGGTCAGCGAGACCGGATCTCCGGCGACGGTCACCCTGCGGGTGACGAGGTCGACGGAGACGTCCCCCAGCGACAGCGGGGCCTCGTCGGCGGCGACCAGCGAGGCTCGGCGCACGACCGACTTGACTCGGGCGACGACCTCACGGGGGCTGAAGGGCTTGGTGATGTAGTCGTCCGCGCCGAGTTCAAGTCCGAGCACGCGATCGACTTCGTCATCACGGGCGGTGCAGAAGAGGATGGGCACCCAGTTGCCCTCTGACCGGAGCTGCCTGCAGACCTCGGTGCCGTCCATCACGGGCAGCCCGACGTCGAGGATGATCGCGGCCGGATGCATGGTGCGGGCAGCAGCGAGCGCGGACATGCCATCGGTGGCGACATGGACACCGAAGCCCTCGCGTGAGACGTACATGCGCAGCAGTTCGGAGATCGCTCGCTCGTCCTCGACGACGAGGATCAGGCCCCGCGAGCTCTCGTTGGTCACGGGTCAAGCCTGACAGACGTTTCGGGCGCGACCATCCACTACTGGTCTGCGCACCATCAGGTTTGTGTCAATTCCCTGTTAAGGCCGCCGACGGGGGCAGCCGGCCAGCACTAGTGGGCCTTCTTGCCCATGCCCATCATGCTGAGCACCTTGCCGGCAATGGCACCTACGGCGACGAGGGCGACGCCGACCCAGAACATCGGCCAACTGCCCAAGATGATGCCGAGGGTACCGACGAGGAACGCGATCATGATGATCGTCACGGCCGTCCAGGCGGCCGGGGTCGAGCCGTGGTCCTCGTGCTGCACTGGGGCGGTCTGCTGCTGAGACATGGGCGTCATTCAACCAGATCGTCGGTCGGATCCTGCCCCAAGTCCTGCGCGTCCCACGTGCTGATCGCCGGCCGGTCGGCTGCCGTCCTCTCATACCGGGCACCCATGGCTGGCCAGGTCGACCCGGCCACGACCGTCCAGACCGAAGCCACAAGCACCAGGACGCCCCCGCTCGCCGCGACCAGCCAGCCCAGCCCGGGCTGCGAGGCTGCCGCATCGCCCGCATTCACGAGGGCATGCACGGCCGAGTCGACCAGCCCCGACCGGGCCACGGCGAACCACACGGCCCCCGCCAGCCCAGCCGTCCCGGCCAACAGGGCAAGCACCGCCACGACGGTGCGACCCCAGGACCGGGTCGCGAGGACACCCGCCGTGGCGGCCAGCGCGACCCAGCCGGACACGGCCGCGGCGGGGAGGAGGTCCATGCCGGAGAAGTCCACGGTGCGGACGGCGTCGTCGGATCCGGTAAGGAGCGGCACATCCACGCTCGCCCACCTCATCGAGTAGCCGACCAGCAGGAGCAGACCGCCACCAGCGAGGAGCGCAAGCGCGCTCCCGTACGCACGACGCGCGGACGAGTGATGTGCGGGTGCGGGGGTGGTGGCCACGGCTGTCCGGGCCTATCCCGCGGAGTTGAGGGTCTGCGCGGCCGCGACAGCGCGCAGGACCGCAGCGGCCTTGTTGACGCACTCCTGGTACTCGGCCTCGGGCACCGAGTCCGCCACCAGGCCGCCACCGGCCTGCACGTAGGCCGTGCCGTCCTTGATCAGCGCGGTTCGGATCGCGATCGCGGCATCGAGATTGCCGGCGAAGTCGAAGTAGCCGACACAGCCGCCGTACAGGCCGCGGCGCAGGGGTTCCAGTTCGTCGATGATCGCCATCGCCCTCGGCTTCGGTGCGCCCGACAGCGTGCCAGCAGGGAACGTAGCGGCAAGGACGTCGTAGGCGGTCCGGCCGGCTGCGAGGTCGCCCGTGACGGTCGAGACGAGGTGCATGACGTGCGAGTACCGCTCAACGCTCATGAAGTCCACCACCGTGACGCTGCCCGCCGAGCAGACCCTGCCCAGGTCGTTGCGGCCCAGGTCGACGAGCATCACGTGCTCGGCGCGCTCCTTGAGGTCCTTGCTCAACTCGTCCGCGAGAGCGGCGTCCTCCTCGGCGGACTTGCCGCGCGGCCGCGTGCCGGCGATGGGATGCAGCACGCAATGGTCGTTGGTGACCGTGACGAGCGCCTCCGGCGACGAGCCGACGATCGCGAACGCGGTTGTCTCCGACAGTTGGCCCGCCACATGGTCCGCCCGGCCGTGGTCGTCCTGCGGCACCCGGATCAGGTACATGTACGGGCTGGGGTTGGACGCGCGAAGGATGCGGTACACGTCCAGTTCCGACGCCTCGCACGGTGCGGAGAAGCGCTGCGACAGCACGATCTGGAAGGCGTCGCCCGCGCGGATGTACTCCTTGGCGCGCTCGACCTGCTCGAGGTACTCGTCCTTCGGCGTCGAGTACGAGACAGTGATCTCGGCCCCTGCGTCGTACGACGAGACTCCCAAGGGCTGCGACGCAGCGAGTTCGGCCTGCATCCGGTCAAGGCGGGACACCGCGTCAGCCCACGCCTCGTCCACTCGCTCGTCGGTAGCGTCGTAGTTGATCGCGTTGGCGATCAACAGGATGGAACCGTCGGCGTGGTCGACCACCGCGAGGTCCGTGGCGAGAAGGAACCCCAACTCAGGTATGCCGAGCTCGTCGGGGTTCACGTCAGGGACCCGCTCCCAGGCCCTGACCGCGTCGTAGGTCAGGTAGCCGACCAGTCCCCCGGTCAGGGGCGGCAGGCCAGGCAGCGGCGTGGTCCGCAGGAGTTCGACGGTGTCGCGCAGGGCCTCGACGGCACTCGCGCCGTCCGGCACTCCACGAGGCGCACGACCCAGCCACACGGCAGCACCGTCCCGCTGGGTCAGCATGGCCGCGCATCGGACGCCGATGAAGGAGTACCGCGACCAGTTGCGCCCCTGCTCGGCGGACTCCAGGAGGAAGGTGCCCGCCCTGTCCTGGCAGAGCGCCTGGAACAGTCCGACGGCCGTGACGCCGTCCGCCAGTAGTCGGCGCACGACCGGGATGACGCGGCGATCCTTGGCGAGCCCCCGGAAGTCGGCCAGGCTCGGAGTCGACGAGCCGGTGAAGTCGGTCATGCGTTGGCCCCGCCATCGATGATGACGACGTCGGCGTCGAAGCACGTGCGGTCGCCCGTGTGGCACGCGCCGCCGACCTGGTCGACAAGAAGCAGCACGGTGTCGCCGTCGCAGTCCAGCCGAACCTCTCGCACGCGCTGGGTGTGGCCGGATGTCCCGCCCTTGACCCACCGCTCGCCTCGGCTGCGGCTGAAGTACACGCCGCGTCCCGTCTCGAGGGTCTCGCTCAACGTGTCAGGGGTCATCCACGCCATCATCAGGACCTCGCGGGTGTCCCATTGCTGCGCGATCGCCGGGACGAGTCCGTCCGGGGAGAAGTGCGTGCGCGCGACGAAGGCGGCGATGGCGTCCGATTGCATGGCCTCATTGTGCCGGGGCCTCAACCGGTCGGCGGAGGGGGCGCACTCGTCCTGACGTGCGCCCCCTTCACCCGCTCACCACGGAGCCTTAGCCAACCCGAGGTCCTTGGCGTACAGATCCGCGTTGAGTCCGGAGAAGAGAACCGTTGTCGTCGCCGGTAGCGCGCCCGGATCCACGTGCATCGTGCGCGCGGCTGCCTGCACTGGCGCTGGGTAGGCCTCGGCCGCCGCCTTGGCCATCGCCGGATCCCCCCAGATGTGCGTGGGCACGAAGATCCGCGGCTGGAGCGACTTCACCAGGTCAAGTCCCACGGTGTTTGCGGGACCCATCATGGAGTACTCGTTCTCGAGCTGTGAGTACATGATGTCCGGCGTGCCGATGGCCCTCTTCTGCTCAGCGGTCAGCTCCGACTGGCCGATGTCTCCGAAGTGCGCGATGCGAACGCCACCGGTGTCGATGACGAAGACCATGTTGTCGGCATCAGCGGGCGTGCTCCCGAAGGTGTGCGTCGACGCGACGCCGGTGATCTTCACATCGGGGAGGTCGATCGACTCTGCCTTCAAGACGACGGTCTTGCCGGGGAAGCCCTCGACGACGCCCGTTCCCATGTGATCGGGATGACCATGCGTTACGAGCAGGATGTCGTCCTTCGTGGGCTTGCGGTTCTCGAAGCCCCACTGCACGACGTCGACGTACACGTGCCGGCCGGTGGGAGTGACGATCTCGTACTGCGCGGACGCATCGGGGGTGTTGGCCGAGGGGTCGAACGCGTACGTCTGGTCGTAAACCGTGACACCGGCCGCCGATGTCGATGGCGCAGGCTGAGCGGGCTTCGCTGCGGTCGACGTGGCGGCCCCGCCACCGCAGGAGGCGACAGCAGCAGCCAAGGCCAGCACTGGAATGGCCTTCCACGCCGATCCGAATCGGGGCTGAGAAATACCGAGGACTCTCATCACGACCTCCTCATGGGCAGGCCGGTGGGTCTGGGGGTCAGGCTCAGCGACCTGTTCGTCGCCTCAAGGGTGTTCCGAGGACCGGCATCCGGGAATCAGGGAAACCCCCGGATCAGCGGACAGGCAGCCCGGCCGACCGCAGGGAGTCCTTCACGTCGCCGATCCGCAGCGCACCGAAGTGGAAGACGCTGGCCGCGAGCACGGCATCAGCACCCGCCTTGACCGCGGGGGCGAAATGGTCCAGGCGCCCGGCGCCACCACTGGCGATGATGGGAACCGACACCGCACCGCGGACCAGTTCGATGAGCTCGAGGTCGTAGCCGGCCTCGGTGCCATCGGCGTCCATCGAGTTGAGCAGGATCTCGCCGGCACCGCGGCGGGCTCCCTCGGCGGCCCAGGCGACAGCGTCGATGCCCGTGCTTCGTCGGCCGCCGTGCGTGGTGACCTCGAAACCGCTGTCGGTCACGACACCTTCCGGGCAACGGCGGGCATCGACGCTCAGGACCACGCACTGCGCGCCGAAGCGCTCGGCCGCCTCGCTGAGCAACGTCGGGTTGGTGATCGCCGCGGTGTTCAGGCTCACCTTGTCTGCGCCAGCGCGCAGCAGCAGGTTGAAATCCTCGGGCTCGCGCACACCACCGCCGACAGTGAGCGGGATGAACACGGTTTCGGCGGTGCGCCGAACGACGTCGTAGGTGGTCTCGCGTGCCGAGCTAGAAGCGGTGATGTCGAGGAAGACCAGCTCGTCGGCGCCGGCGGCGTCGTAGGCGCGAGCGAGCTCGACCGGGTCGCCGGCGTCGCGCAGGTCGACGAAGTTGACGCCCTTGACGACGCGCCCGTTGTCGACGTCAAGGCACGGGATCACGCGGATGGAGAGGGTCACGGACGCGCAGGTCCCCACTCGTAGGGGTCGTACCGTGCCTCGACCGCGACGATGGCCTCAGACAGCGAGAAGGCGCCGTCATACAGCGCGCGGCCGATGATGGCGCCCTCGATTCCGTGCTGGACCATGTCGGCGAGCTTGTGCAGGTCCTCGAGCTTCGCGATGCCCCCGGACGCGATGATCGGGCGGTGGGTCGCCTCGCACACCTGCTTGAGCAGGTGGAAGTTCGGGCCGTGCATGGTGCCGTCCTTGGCCACGTCAGTGACCACGTAGCGGGCGCACCCGGCCGCATCCAGGCGGCCGAGGGTCTCCCACAGGTCGCCGCCCTCCGTGGTCCAGCCACGGGCAGCGAGGGTGTGGCCGCGCACGTCGAGTCCGACGGCGATGCGATCGCCGTGCTCCTTGATCGCCTCCTCCGTCCACTCCGGGTCCTCGAGCGCGGCGGTGCCGAGGTTGACACGCTCGCACCCGGTCGCGAGGGCCCGCTTGAGGGACTCGTCGTCGCGGATGCCACCGGACAGCTCGACCTTCACCGAGCCGCGGACCTCTCGGACCACCTCGGCGAGCAGCGGCGCGTTGCTCCCTCGCCCGAACGCGGCGTCCAGGTCAACGAGGTGGATCCACTCGGCGCCCTGGTTGACCCAGGACTGGGCTGCCGTGATGGGCGAGCCGTAGTGGGTCTCACTGCCGGCCTTGCCCTGCACCAGGCGTACGGCCTGGCCGTCGGCGACGTCGACGGCGGGAAGGAGCTGGAGCATGCGGGGTTGGGGCCTGTTCACCCCCGAACCCTATCCATTGCCGCGGGGCGTCAGCCGAGCGAGCGGACCCAGGTACGCAGCAGCGCGGCACCCGCATCCCCAGACTTCTCAGGGTGGAACTGCGTCGCGCACAGCGGGCCGTTCTCCACTGCGGCCACGAAGTCCTGACCGTGATTGGTCCAGGTCACGCGAGGATCCGACATCCGCCCATCCCCCTCGAGGGACCACTGCGTCACGGCATAGGAGTGGACGAAGTAGAAGCGCTCGTCGCGCACGTCCGCAAACAGTTCGGAGTCCTCCGGCGCTCGCACCGTGTTCCAGCCCATATGCGGCAGCACGTCCGCGTGGAGCTCCTCGACGATCCCGGGCCACTCCCCGAGTCCTGCGGTGGTGATGCCGTGCTCGACCCCCTGGTCGAACAGGACCTGCATGCCGACGCAGATGCCGAGGACCGGACGACCACCGGCGAGCCGGCGGTCGATGATCATCCCGCCGCGCACGTCGTTGACGCCCGCCATGCACGCCGCGAATGCTCCGACACCAGGCACCACGAGCCCGTCCGCAGCCAGAGCCTCGTCGAAGTCACTCGTCACGGTCACGTCGGCACCGACTCGCTCGAGGGCGCGCTGAGCAGATCGGAGATTGCCCGATCCGTAGTCGAGCACGACGACTGAGGGCGACATCACTGGCCGGTCAACGTGCCCTTCGTCGACGGCACGCCGACGACGCGGGGATCGATCGCCACGGCATCGCGCAGCGAGCGCGCGACGGACTTGAACTGCGCCTCGACGACGTGATGGGCGTTGCGACCTGAGATGACTCGGACGTGCAGCGTGATCTGCGACGTCGCGACGAGTGACTCCCAGATGTGCCGGGTCAGCGTGGTGTCGTAGTTGCCGATCAGCTCGATGAGCTCGGGCTCCTCGTGCACGAGGTACGGCCGGCCCGACAGATCGACCGCCGACTGCACGAGTGCCTCGTCGAGCGGCACGAGCGCGTCGCCGTAGCGCCGTAGACCTGCGCGATCGCCCAGCGCATCGTTGATCGCCTGCCCGAGGGCGAGCGACGTGTCCTCGACGGTGTGGTGTGCGTCGACATGCAGGTCACCTTTGGTGCGAACAACCAGATCCAGGCCACCGTGCTTGGCGAGCTGGGCCAGCATGTGGTCGAAGAACGCGACACCCGTGTCGACCGTGCTTGTGCCCGTGCCGTCGAGGTCGAGCTCGACGAGGACGCTGCTCTCCTTGGTCGTGCGTTCGATGCGCGCCGTGCGCCCCATGGCTTCCTCTTCCGTCAGCTCGCGGCGACTGCCGTGACGAGCGCCCGCCTAAACATATCGTTCTCGTCGGGAGTGCCGATGCTCACGCGCAGCCACCCCGCTGGCCCGGTCTGCCTGATGAGGACGCCCTGGTCGAGCAGGCGGCGCCAGATCACTTCACGGTCGTCGAACATCCCGAACAGGATGAAGTTGGCCTCACTGGGTGCGACTGCGAAGCCCTGCGTAGCGAGCCACTTCGCGAGCGCGTCGCGCTCCTGACGCAGCAGGTTGACCTGCGCCTGCAGGACGTCGGCGTGCTGGAGCGCGGTGATCGCGACCGCCTGAGTCACCGCCGACAAGTGGTACGGCAGTCGAACCACTTTCAGGGTCTCGACGACGGCAGGGTCGGCGACGATCGCGTAGCCGAGACGTGCCCCGGCCATCGAGAAGGCCTTGCTCATCGTCCGGCTGACGACGAGGTTCGGGAATCGCGAAAGGAGCTCGCAAGCGCTCGGCGTGCCCCGGTGGCGGAATTCCGCGTACGCCTCGTCGACCACCAGCATCGCGCCGCTGTGGAGCGCTGCGGATGCGATTCGCTCGGTGTCGGCGAGTGGCATGGCCGTTCCGGTGGGGTTGTTGGGCGAGGTCACCAGCACCAGCGACGGACGCCTGTGGGCAATGGCCCGCACGGCGTCGTCGACTTCGACAGTGAAGTCGGCGCGTCGCGGCAGCGTCTCGTAGGCGGTGAAGGTGTCTCGTGCGTACTCCGGATACATCGAGTACGTCGGGTCGAAAGTGAGCGCCAGGCGCCCCGGTCCGCCGAAGGCCAAGAACAGGTGGTGCATGACCTCGTTGGAGCCATTGGCAGCCCACACCTGTGTCGCCGGTACGCGCACCCCCGACTCGCGCTCGATGTAGTCGGCGAGCGACTCGCGCAGAAGTTCGGCGTCGCGATCGGGATACCGGTTCATCCCCGCGGCAGCCACGCGTACCGCCTCACCCATCGCGATGGCGAGGTCGTCAGGGACGGGGAACGGGTTCTCATTGACGTTGAGCCGCGCGGCCACGTCGAACTGTGGCGCGCCGTAGGACTGCACCCCCACCAGGTCGTCCCGCAACGGTGGGGTGAACTCCCGGCTCATGTCAGCCTGCCCCGGTCTCGTCGACCCGCTGCGTGATCGCCGCACCGTGACCGGGAAGGTCCTCGGCGTGGGCCAGCGCGACGACGTGGGGGGCGACGTCGCGAAGCGCGTGCTCGTCGTACTCGACCACGTGGATGCCGCGCAGGAACGACTGCACCGACAGGCCTGAGGAGTGCCGGGCAGAGCCGGCCGTGGGCAGGACGTGGTTGGAGCCGGCGGCGTAGTCGCCCAAGGACACCGGCGACCACGTGCCCACGAAGATCGCACCCGCATTGCGCACGCGCATCGCGACCTCGCGCGCGTCCCGGGTGTGGATCTCGAGGTGCTCGGCCGCGTAGGCGTCGACGAAGCGCAGGCCGGCATCGATGTCGTCGACCAGCACGATCGCGCTCTGCACTCCCGTGAGCGCTTCGGTGATGCGCTCAACGTGCTTGGTGACGGCAACCTGGCGGATGACCTCGTACTCGACGGCGTCAGCGAGCGACTCGGAGTCCGTGACCAGCACCGCCGCCGCGATGACGTCGTGCTCGGCCTGGCTGATGAGATCGGACGCGACGTGCGCTGGCTCGGCGGAATCGTCGGCGAGGATCGCCACCTCGGTGGGACCGGCCTCCGAGTCGATGCCGATGACGCCCTGCAGCGCTCGTTTGGCCGCGGTGACGTAGATGTTTCCGGGCCCGGTGACCAGGTCGACGGGCTCACACCGGGTCCCGTCGGGCAGGTCGACGCCGTAGGCCAGCATCGCCACCGCCTGGGCTCCGCCCACCGCATAGACCTCCTCGACGCCGAGGAGGTGACAGGCGGCCAGGATCGTCGGGTGCGGCCAACCGTCGAAGTCGCGCTGGGGCGGGCTGACGACGACGAGCGAGGCCACGCCGGCGACCTGTGCCGGGACGACGTTCATGATCACGCTGCTCGGGTACACCGCGCGACCGCCGGGCACGTACAGGCCCACGCGATCGACGGGCAGCCAGCGCTCGGTGACCGTGCCGCCGGGCACCACGACTGTGGCGACGTCGACGCGTCGTTGGTCGAGGTGGACGCGACGGGCTCGGGCGATCGACTCGAGGAGTGCGGCCCGAACGCCTGGGTCCAGCGCATCGGCCGCCGCCGCCATGCGGTCGATCGGGACCCGGAGCGACAACGGACGGACACCGTCGAGCTGCTCGGACCACCGCAGCACGGCTTCAGCGCCTTCGACGCGCACGTCCTCGAGGATCGGGGCGATCCGATGCCCGGCGTCGGCCACGTCGAGCGCGGCACGGGGCACCACGGACCGAGGATCGGCGTGCGAACCACGCAGGTCGATGCGGCGAATCACGGACTTACCTTACGCTGCCGGGGTGCGCTCGCCCCTTCCGCTCTTTCCGCTCAACACCGTGCTGGTGCCGGGACTGGTCATGCCGCTGCACATCTTCGAGCCGCGCTACCGGGAACTGGTGGAGGAACTGCTGGCAATCCCGGACGAGGACGCGCGCGAGTTCGGCATAATCGCCGTGCGCGACGGCCACGACGTCGAGCGTGAGGGCATGGACGCCCTGTTCCCCGTCGGCACGGCGACGATCCTGCGGCAGGCGGAGCGGCTCGACGATGGGCGCTACGACATCGTCACCGCCGGCAGCCGCCGCTTCCGACTCCACGGGATCGACACGTCCGAGCCGCTGATCCGAGGCGACGTGGAGTTCCTCGACGACCCGACCGACGCCCGGGACCTCTTCGCGGCCCTCGAGGTCAGCCGCCGATTCGTGGCCTATCGCCACGCCCTGAGCGGCCAGGTGGCCGCGGCCGACGACGACCTCGAGGTCGACCCCGACGACGACGAGGACCTGCCCGACGACCCGACGGTGCTCAGCTACCTGGTCACCGCGGCCATGGTGCTGCCCGCCAGCGAGCGGCAGGACCTGCTGTCAGCGGAATCGACCGGAGCACGCCTCGCGCTGGCCCGCTCCCTGCTGCACCGCGAGACCGGCCTGATTTCAGCGCTGTCCGCCGTGCCGGCCATCGACATGTCGAGCCCGGATCCCTCGCCCAACTGACATGGCCAAGCGCGACGCCCGCCAGCCAGGCACCCCGGCCACGGTGGCACTCACCCGGGCCGGGATCTCCTTCACCTCGCACGTCTATGACCACGACCCCTCCGCCACGTCGTATGGCATCGAGGCGGCGCAGGCCCTCGGACTCGCCCCAGCCGAGGTCTTCAAGACGCTGATGGCCACGATCGACGGGGCCCCCGTCATCGCCATCGTTCCGGTCGACACGACTCTCGACCTGAAGGCACTCGCCGCCGCCCGGAACGGCCGCAAGGCAGAGATGGCCGACCCCGCGATGGCCCAGCGCGTGAGCGGCTACGTCGTCGGCGGCATCTCCCCCATCGGCCAGAAGAAGGCACTGCCCACCATCATCGACGACAGCGCGCAGGCACTCGACCTCATCTATGTCAGCGGTGGCCAGCGCGGGTTCGACATCGGGCTGGCGCCGGTCGACCTGGCGGCGATCACCGGCGGGCAGTTCGCCGCTATCGCCCGCGGCGGGCGGACCTGACCTCGGATATCCAGTCGCCCAGCGCGAGGATCGTCACGACAAGGGCGGACGCGATCGGCCACATCACGTACATGCCCGGCATCGCGACCTTGAGCGGTGCGTCGACCACGACATCGGTCGTCGTCGTCGCGCTCAGCCCCTGGATGTCGACCGATCCCAGCCGGGTGCCAACCCACCACATGGCCGCCGTGCCGATGACGCCGGCCAGGAGTGCGGCGATGAGCACGCTGAACAGGTGCTCGCGCCGCATGTTGGCCAGCCCGATCGTGATGGCCACGCCGGCGATGACCGCGAGGGCCCCGAAGGCTGCATCGGCGGCGAGGTAGCCCTCCGGCTGGTAGCCCTGTGGGAAGGACGCGCCCGGCTGAACGACGAGCGGCACGCGCGGGGCAAGGCGCCACCACACGACACCAAGCGCAAGTCCGCTCACCAAGCCGACGACGACGCCGGCGATGATGACTGCGGAGGCCTTGCGAGCGGTGGTCATCAGCCCAGGCAGCTCGGGCCGAGGAGAGCCTTGAGGTCCCCGTACAGGGCCGGCGACGGCGTGACGCGCAGCTTGTCGTCGAGCCGCAGGACCGTCGTGCGTGAGCCACCGGTGAGATGCAGGTGCACCTCGGTGGTGCCCGGATGGCCCGCGAGGACTTCCTTCAGTCGCTCGACCAGCGGCGGGATGCAGCGGGTCGAGGCCATCGTCAGGCGCACCGGTCCGCTGACCGCCTCGCTCAGGTCCGGCTGCGAGATCTCCAGTGCCACCAGGCGAAGCCCGTCGTCGTCGCTGTGGTCGACCTTGGCCTTGACGATGATCACGGAGTCGTCGATGAGCAGCGTGCTCACAGCGGCGTACACCTGCGGGAACACCATCACGTCGACGGAGCCCTCGAGGTCCTCCAGCGTCACGATGGCCCAGGGACTGCCCTTCTTGGTCGTCTTGCGCTGCACGGAGGTGACAAGGCCTCCGACGGTGGCGGTGGAGACCTCGCCGTGGTCGTCGATCATCAGGGAGGCGATCGTGCGGTCGGTGAGCTGTGCCAGCAGCCGCTCGGCACCATGCAGCGGATGGTCCGACACGTACAGCCCGAGCATCTCGCGCTCGTGGGCGAGGAGGACCGACTTCTCCCACTCCCCTATCGAAGGAATCTCTCGGGGAATCGCCGAGACCTCGTTGTCGCCGCCGAGGCCGCCGAAGAGGTCGAACTGCCCGTGCGCCTCGGCGCGCTTGATGTCGACGGCCGCATCGACGACCTGCTCGTGGATCTGGACGAGGCCCTTGCGGGTGTCGCCGAGTGAGTCGAACGCACCTGACTTGATGAGGGACTCGACGACGCGCTTGTTGCATACCGACGCATCGACCTTGGCGATGAAGTCGTGGAAGTCCGCGAACCGGCCGACGCGTCGCCGCGTCGCGAGGATGGACTCGACCACGTTGCCGCCGACGTTGCGGATCGCCGAGAGCCCGAAGCGGATGTCAGTGCCACGCGGGGTGAAGTCGAAGTCGGAGTCGTTGACGTCGGGCGGCAGGACCTTGATGCCCATCTTCCTGCACTCGTTGAGGTAGACCGCGGAACGATCCTTGTCGTCCTTGACCGACGTCAACAGCGCAGCCATGTACTCGGCCGGGTAGTTGGCCTTGAGGAACGCCGTCCAGTAGGACACCAGGCCGTAGCCCGCGGTGTGCGCCTTGTTGAAGGCGTAGTCGGAGAACGGGACCAGGATGTCCCACAGCGTCTTGATCGCCGCCTCGGAGTACCCGTTGACGCGCATGCCGTCGCGGAACGGCACGTACTCCTTGTCGAGGATCTCCTTCTTCTTCTTGCCCATGGCGCGACGCAGCAGGTCGGCGTTGCCCAGCGAGAAGCCGGCGAGCTTCTGCGCGATGGCCATGACCTGCTCCTGGTACACGATCAGGCCGTACGTGTCGTCGAGGATGTCGGACAGGGCCTCGGCGAGCTCCGGGTGGATCGGCATGACCGGCTTGCGGCCGTTCTTGCGGTCCGCGTAGTCGTTGTGCGCGTTGGCGCCCATCGGGCCTGGTCGGTACAGCGCCAGGACGGCGGAGATGTCCTCGAAGTTGTCGGGCGCCATCGAGCGCAGCAGCGCCCGCATCGGCCCACCGTCAAGCTGGAAGACGCCGAGGGTGTCGCCGCGCGTGAGCAGTTCGTAGGTGGCCGGATCGTCGAGGGTCAAGATCTCCAGGACGATCGTCTCGCCGCGATTGGTCTCGATGTTGCGCAGGCAGTCGTCGAGCACGGTGAGGTTGCGCAGGCCCAGGAAGTCCATCTTGAGGAGGCCTAGCGCCTCGCAGGCGCCCATGTCGAACTGCGTGATGACCGCGCCGTCCTGGTCGCGCCGCCACAGCGGGATGACGTCGAGCAGCGGCTCGCGGCACAAGATGACGCCGGCGGCGTGAACGCCGGGCTGTCGCTTGAGTCCCTCGAGACCCTTCGCCGTGTCGACCACGCGCTTGGTGTCGGGGTCGGAGTCGTACAGCGCGCGGAACGCCGCGGCCTCGCCGTAGCGCGGGTTCTTGGGATCGAACGCGCCGGCGAGGGAGATGTCCTTGCCCATCACCGCCGGCGGCATGGCCTTGGTGATCTTGTCGCCCACGGCGTAGGCATAGCCGAGGACGCGCGCGCTGTCCTTGACGGCTGCCTTGGCCTTGATGGACCCGTAGGTGATGATCTGCGCGACCCGCTCCTCGCCGTACTTCTCGGTGGCGTAGCGGATCATGTCGGCGCGGCGGCGCTCGTCGAAGTCCATGTCGATGTCAGGCATCGAGATGCGCTCGGGGTTCAGGAACCTCTCGAAGAGCAGCTTGTGCTTGATCGGATCAAGTTCGGTGATGCCGAGTGCGTAGGCGATCATCGCGCCCGCCGCCGAGCCGCGGCCCGGGCCGACGCGGATGCCGCTCTCCTTGGCATGGCGGACAAGGTCAGCGACCACGAGGAAGTAGCCCGGGAAGCCCATCTGGATGACGACGCCGACCTCGTACTCCGCCTGCCGACGTACCTCGTCAGGCACCGATCCGTTGTAGCGATGCAGCAGGCCCCGCTCGACCTCCTTGACCAGCCACGACTCCTCGGACTCCCCGTCGGGGATCGGGAACTGCGGCATGAGGTTGGCGCCCTCGTTGAACGTGACGTCGCAGCGCTCGGCGATCAGGAGCGTGTTGTCGCAGGCCTCGGGCAGTTCGGACCAGACCCGGCGCATCTCGTCGGCCGACTTCACGTAGAAGTCGCGGCCGTCGAACCGGAAGCGCTTCGGATCGTCCATCGTGGTGCGCGTTCCGATGCACAGCAGCACGTCGTGGGAGTCGGCGTCGGTGCTGTGGACGTAGTGCAGGTCGTTGGTCGCGACCAGTGGGATGTCGAGCGACCTGGCGATCTTCAGGAGATCCTCGCGGAACCGCCGCTCGATCGGCAGTCCGTGGTCCATGACCTCGCAGAAGTAGTTGCCAGGACCGAGGATGTCGCGGTAGTCGGCCGCGGCGGCGAGCGCCCTGTCGTATCGACCGGCCTGGAGCCAGCGGTTGACCTCGCCGCTCGGGCAGCCGGTGGTCCCGATCAGGCCCTTGCCGTAGCGCTCGAGCAGCTCCCGGTCGAAGCGCGGCTTGTGGTAGTACCCCTCAAGGCTGGCAAGGGACGACAGCCGGAACAGGTTGTGCATGCCCGGGGTGTTCTCGGCCCAGAGCGTCATGTGCGTGTAGCTCTGCTTGCCCCGGCCCGCGCTCGAGTCGTCAGGCGTGCCCTCGTCGAACCCGCCGCCGAAGTCGAACGGACGCCGCTCGAAGCGGCCCTGCGGCGCGTAGTAGCCCTCGAGCCCGATGATCGGCTTGATGCCGCGGGCCTTGGCGCCCTTGTAGAACTCGAAGGCTCCGTAGAGGTTTCCGTGGTCGGTCATCGCGACGGCCGGCATCCCCAGGCGGGCGGCCTCGTCGAAGAGGTCCCCGAGCCGTGCGGCGCCGTCGAGCATCGAGTACTCGGTGTGCACGTGGAGGTGGACGAACTGGTCCGTTCCAGACCCGGACGCGCTGCGGGCAGGCATCAGACCGCTCTGCGCTTCTGCACCCGACGACACGTCACCCACCCTAACTTTGGACCTCACCGAACCTAACGCCCCCGACCGACGTCCGGACGGCTCACACGCCGGTGGCCAGCCGTTCGACTGCGATTCTCAGGTCCTCGGGGTAGGCACTGGTCACGACGATGCGCTCCCCCGACGAGGGATGGTCGAACTCCAGGCGCACCGCGTGCAACCACTGCCTCGTCAGCCCCAGCCGTTTGGACAGGACGGGGTCGGCGCCGTACGTCAGGTCGCCCACGCAGGGGTGCCGGACGGCCGCCATGTGGACGCGGATCTGGTGGGTCCGGCCCGTCTCGAGGTGCACCTCGAGCAGCGAGGCACGCGGGAAGGCCTCAAGGGTGTCGTAGTGCGTGACGCTGTCCTTGCCTCCGGTGACGACCGCCCACTTGTAGTCGTGCTGGGGGTGGCGGTCGATGGGTGCGTCGATCGTGCCGCTGAGCGGATCGCAGTGTCCGTGCACCACCGCGTGGTAGATCTTCTCGACGGTGCGGTCTTTGAACTGGGCCTTCAGGCTCGTGTAGGCGGCCTCGCTCTTCGCGACGGCCATCACGCCGGAGGTGCCGACGTCGAGGCGATGGACGATCCCCTGCCGCTCGGAGGCCCCGGACGTGCTGATCCGGTACCCCGCGGCAGCCAGCCCGCCGATCACGGTGGGCCCACTCCAGCCCGGGCTCGGATGCGCGGCCACCCCGACCGGCTTGTCGACGACCACCACGTCGTCGTCGTCGAAGAGGACGGTCATCCCGGGCACCGGCTCCGGCGGGCCGGTCTCCTCGGCTATCGGCTCGCGCAGGTCCACCTGCAGCAGGGAGCCCGCAAGGAGCCGCTCGGATTTGCTGGCGGGGCGCCCATCCACCAGGACCGCGCCCTCGGCCACCAGATCGGCTGCCCGAGACCTCGACAGCCCCAGCAATCGGGTCAGGGCCACGTCGAGGCGCTCGCCGGCGAGCCCCTCCGGGACCGGCAGCAGCCGCTCGGTCATGAGGTCGCGCGAAGGTCGGCGCTCACGCGACGTCCGCTCCGGCGCTCGCCGCGCTGGCCCCACGTGGCCGGCCGTCGAACTCGACGCCGAACACCGACAGGGCCACCATCAAGATCGCCGAGCAGACGATCGCAGAATCAGCCAGGTTGAACACCGCGAAGTGCGGGAGCTGGATCCAGTCGACGACGTAGCCGCGGCCGAAGCCCGGCTCGCGGGTGAGGCGGTCGATCAGATTGCCCACCGCCCCGCCGAGCAGTCCGCCGAGGGCCACCGCCCACCAGACGCTGCCGAGGCGCCGCGAGGAGCGGAGGATGACGACGGCCACGCCGATCGCAATCAGGGTGAAGACCCACGTCATGCCGGTCCCCATGGAGAAGGCAGCCCCGGTGTTCTCGGTGTAGGTGAACTTCACCAGCCCGCCGAGGAGGACGATCGGGCCCTCTCCGGACTGGAGGCGGGGCAGGATCGAGGAGACGACCCAGTGCTTGCTCAGCTGGTCGAGCACGACGACGCCGACGGCCACACAGCCGAGGACGATCAGGCTCCGGCGACGGCTCGCGCCGGCCGGCGCGGTCGACGACGGGGCGTCGGAGGTGGCGGCGTCGGTCACCGCGCCACTGTATCCGCCGACTAGTAGCGCTCCTCCGCCTGCTTGCAGGACATGCACAAGGTCGCCCGCGGGAAGGCCTGCAGCCGCATCTTGCCGATGGCGTTCCCACATGACTCGCAGTTGCCGTACGTGCCCTGCTCGATGCGCTGGAGCGCGTGCTGGACCTGATCGAGCATGTCGCGTGCGTTGTTGGCCAGCGACATCTCATGCTCGCGCTCGAAGGTCTTGCTCCCTGCGTCGGCCTGGTCGTCCCCGGCACCGTCGCCGGAGTCACGGATGAGGTCGGCGAGCCCCACCTCAGCGTTGGCGATCTCCTCAAGCAGGCGGGTGCGGTCCTCGTGAAGGTCGGCCGTGACGGCGGCCAGCTCCTGCGCCGTCCAAGGCCTCTCGTCCGCGCGCACCTTCAGGCTCTTCTTCGCCGGCGCGGCCTTCTTGACGGGCGCGGCCTTCTTCGCCGGCGCGGCCTTCTTCGGAGCCACCTCACGCGGAGTTCCCATGGAGCGCGTCGGCTGGGCCGCGGCCTTCTTGACCGGCGCAGCCTTCTTGACCGGCGCAGCCTTCTTGACCGGCGCGGCCTTC